>Ga0102590_1000559_pt1 | contig 79769 bp, 73 predicted proteins | sample AraplaMF_Col_mMF_FD_76859 | JGI IMG/M metagenome (GOLD analysis project Ga0102590, IMG submission 76859) | Arabidopsis root microbial communities from the University of North Carolina, USA - plate scrape MF_Col_mMF | ecosystem: Host-associated > Plants > Roots > Endosphere | place: USA... | reverse complement strand
TCGGCCACCGTCGTGCGATCTGCTTCGCGCAGGATCGTGACCATTTGCTCTTCGCTGAATCGACTCTTCTTCATGGGCTCCTCTTCGGGCGGGAGCCATCTTCCTAGAAATCAATGTCTCGGAGAAAGCGGGCAGGTCACAACCATGCTGAACTTTCATCTCGCGCTGAATCTGTCCGCCCCAGTGGTAGAGGCATCCTAGTTCAGGTTACCAGCGCTCTTGGCGATGTAGTCGACCGACATGAATGGTTCCGCGAGAAACGAAATTTGGTGAGAGGCGCATTTGCACCAGGATTCTTCCGTACTGAGTGACATCCAGTTTCGCCTGAGCTGGCTCCGTATCGCGCAGCACAAATGAGATGCCAACCACCTGCTTGTCGAAGGCCGCTCTTGAGGTCATAGCAGCACTCCCCCCGAAGGACCGCATTTGGCCGACTGTAGCCTGCCGTCGCGTCTACGCGAAGGGGCCGAAATCGAGACTCCAGCGGTGCGTTGGTCACTAGACGAAGATGTATGGAGCCAAGCTCGCCATGTTGCGTGCATCGTCGATACCGCGGTGGGGCGTTCCCTGGAAAGACAAGCCTACTCGTCGCAGAGCCTGTTCCAGCCCACAGGCCTTCTTCAACCCCACGTTGGCGGCAAACCGCGTCTTGATGTTGATGTGATTGGGCCCGAACGGATAGACGGCCTCGTGAAACGCGCAGTCCTGCTGTAGCTGATACTTGTCGTAGTCCCCCCAACTGCAAAAAGTTGGGTCATCGAAGGATTCAATCCACGCAGAGAACTTCTCCAGAACAATGAGAAATGGCTCCGCCGAATCGACTTTCTTCTGCGGAATTTTGGTCAGACGCTTGCAGAAGTCAGTGAGCATCGGGTTTCTCACCGGCCTCACAAAGGACTGAAATTCACCGCGGATGTTTGGACCGTCCCCCCACTGAGCGACAGCACCGATTTCGATGATTTCCATTTCTTCGCGAGCTACCTGCCCCGTATCCGAGCAAGTTGCTTCAAAGTCAACGATCAAGTAGGTCAAGTTTCTCCAAAAGTGCCGGCTTGGTTACATGCGTAGAGACGTACCGAATGTCCGTAGTTGGCCGATCCTCGCCATAGAAATACACAACGATCATCGATCAATACGGTCCGTCAGTGCGCTCAGCATCTTGGCGAGGCCGGTATCCGTTGAGCTGTAGGGATAGTCGAAGTGCTCAACTTGCATCCACTGCGCCTCCTGGCCGGGATGAATGTATTTCTCAAAATCGTCGACTAACAATACTTGGTGCGGATGCACGCCAGGAACAAACCGGAGGTCCTTTGTCTCGCCGTGCCAGGTGATGTATTCCATATCCGCAAACCAGGCGGGCACGACTTCCTCATCCACCAGCAAGCGCGCGATCGTTCTAAATCGCTCTTCCTTGACCGTGGTGAACATGACGATGCGGGGAAAGAGTTCGGCGCAACGAGTCAAGAACTCAGCCAAGCCCGGACGCGGTATCTGGCTCATGGCGTTCGAGATCAAGGTACCTTCAAGATCGAGAGCAAGGACGTAGCTCTTCATGGATGGACGATGGTTCAATCGACTGCGGGAAAGTCTGGTCTTGGTCGACTAATGCCGGATAGGTTGTAGGTGCAAGAAGAGCCGCTGCTGTCGTCCGATATGCCTAGCAGCATTCACCGAATGGAAATGACATAGCACGGGCGTCTACAGAAGCGCGGCTACCCGGTTGCCGGCTCACGGCACTCCGACTTTTGTGAAGGTTGCCCCGTATCGAGTCAAGCAATTTGTTGCTGCGACGGTCTCCGGCTCCAGAGTGGTGCTCATGCTCCGAGCCCTCATGCGTGCGACCGTGATGATCCCATCGTCACGCAGATCTGCCGTCATCAGCTTGTTGGTCAGTGAGATCGCATCCAGGCGATAGCCCGACGCACGTTTTATCAGTCTCGCCTGTGAAAAGGCGGCATAGTTCATTACCGTATCCCAACCGTCGAAGATGCAATCCGCGATCAGCGCCTGCTTGCTGGGATCGTAGTGTCCTTCGATGATTGTTTCGAATGTCTCGGCGGTGATCGCTGTCGGGTAGTAAGTGCATCCTGATGCGGCAGTTAATGCGACAACAGAGGCGCAAACTCTCAAAAGAAAGCTCATCTTTCTCTCACTCCTGGTTGTAACGGGTAAGCATAGCCTGTTGGGCATGTTTTGACGCGCCTGAAGCTGTCCTTCTCCGCTCGATACTGTCCCGTATAGGTCATCACGGCCTGACGCTCTGTCGTGAAAGAGACCAGTCGTCAGCAACCGTGAAGTCGAGTGTCGTGCTCAGTCATGTTTCCTCTCGTCGCACCGCCCGATGCGTTCAGGTCTTCATTTCTCTCACTGCCCGTTCCAGACTCGCCTGCACGATCACGCGATGAAACGGCGCAATCGTCGCAAGATAGATGCGTCCCAGCCCGTTATGGCAATGCACCACCGTCGCCGCGAGCAGTTCGCGTCTATTTGCCGCGTCGGCGCAAAGTTGGAGGGCGACTCGGAAGTCGAGATGCCGGTCGTCCGCGCCCACTACCAACTCAGTCGCGCTCTTTGACAGCAGCGGGAAGAAGCCGATGACTTGCCCTTGCGCCTTTCCGGCAAGGCCGACGGCGCGGGACGACTTGACGCCGAATGGCGCCATCACCGCATCACGTGCAAACGTGAGCGCGCGAATCCACCCCGCTTGCCGCTCGAGCGCGAAGCGTGCCAGCGCCTCGATATCGTTGCCTGCCTCTGACGGCAGTCGGATTGCAAAGGCGTCCAGAAGGTCGGCGCCGGCGTAGAGCGGTGTCAGCGCACTGTTGCTGGGCATGGGGACGGCGCGTGCTTTGGCGGAGGTCATGTTCCGGTGTGGGTTCACGGTGTCCAGGCTGATGACCGGTAGCCGTTGCGGCTACTTTGCCGTCTCGGCCCGTGTCTTGATGGACTCGCCGACAGGCATTGACGCCGGCGGCGGCGTCAGCTGCTCAACGATTCGAATGCGGCGAACAACAAGTTCGTCAATCTCCAGCCGACGGATTCGTGCCCGGCCCACGAAGAGCCGACCGATAGCCAAGGCCCCGACGGCCAGGGCACCGAGGGCTGCGGCGCCAATCACGATGGAGCCCGCTGCGGCTGTACCGACTGCGTGCGCGCCCGTTGCGGTCGCCGGCAAGGCGCGTGCGGACTTTGATGGCCTGAAGTTCATCGAAACTCCTTGTGGAACGGTGGACGTTCGGGGGACATCATGCGTCCGCCCACGGCCGACTGTAGTTGAAGGAAGGTTGGCACCGCACTCGCGGAGCGCAGCTCACGCATCGCCACAAGGAGCGAAGAACCTACTACGGCCTTTCCTGATCGCTCACCCGAAGAACGGTGCCGTCCTCCGAAAACTCGAGCAGCAGCGGCGCATCCAGCATCTGATACTTCTGCGCGAGCTGGAACAACGCATCCTTGAACGACCCGCTGAAATGTCCGGCGCGTACCTCGGGTGTGAGGGTGTAGTCGCGAGTGCTGTCCCAGCGGACCTCTACGCCCACGGTGGAGCCCCAGTGCATGATCACGCGACGCAATGATTCGTCCTCGATGGGCCACTGAGCGCGAACCGCACGGATTCTTCGCTCGGCGAGCGAGGCGGCCTCTGCCGCGGGCGTACTGGCTGCGGCGCTTGCAGGGACAACTTCATCCGGCCCCGGGAGCGCGACGCCTGCGGGCATGTCTCGCGATATCTTTTCCACCTGAACCCCCGCCGTTGCGCCGGCGAGCGTCGCGGCAAGGCTCATGCTGATGCCTACCCAGATTGATGGACGGAGCAGAGCCTTTCTCATCGGCGAGTCCGTGGGATGCAAGGAGTTTGGCAAGTGGTTGAAGGGCAGCGGCGCAGAGCCCGGTGGGCTTGGCCAGGGAAGCAGTCCCGCATCTTATCCGGCGGCATGGAGCACGGGCCCGCACGCGAGGCATCAGGTCTGCAGGGCGAGTGCTTCATGCTTCCTGAAGCGATGCGTTCTGAAGGCATATGTCTTCTTGCGTATGCCTTCCTATTTGCGAGGCAACTGAACTCCGGAAGGGCGAGCACGTCCGGCATCGTGGTCAGGCATCTGGAGTCGGCGAGAGCGATGCTTCTGACGCTTCTCTCCTCTGTGAAAGCTGGTATCGAACCGTTGGAGATCAACTTGATCGCCAGCCAGATCCGCAGAGTTCATGCGTCGCCAGGGCAAGAGAACAGCCGCCGCAGCAAGCAACAGCGCCCTGTTCCTCATGACTTTGGTCATTTCGACTTCGCAAACATCGGAACTAAGATGCCCGCACCATGGCCAACGCCGCATCACTGTCTTCGCATGCCGCACCGTTGCGTAGCGAGGCCGGTGTCGCCATATCGGCGCGGGGCATCCTGGTGGTCGACGACCACGAGCTGGTGCGCCTGGGCCTTCGGGCGCTGCTGCTGGCCGAGACCGCAAGCGTGCCGGTGCACGAGGCACGCAGCCTCGCCGACGCATTGCGCTTGTACGAGTTCCATATCTCGTCGCATCTCCTGGTGCTGCTCGATCTCGATCTGCCCGACTCTCAGGGCCTGGATACGCTGGTGCGCTTCAGGCGCGCCTTTCCCGCATCGCGCGTGGTCGTTCTTTCTGGCAAGGACAACCATGCGCTGATGCAGGGAGTGATGGCGCTCGGGGCTCAGGCCTTCCTGCCCAAGACCGGTCATCTGGGCGAGGTGTTGCGCTACGTGAGGGACAACGATCTGGTTGCCCAGCCGGTCTCGCAGCCTGCGCCTGCGGTCTCGATCTGCGCAACACCAGTACCAGCCGAGCTGCAGCCGCAGCTCAATGCGCGTCAGGTCGAGATCCTCGACTGGGTGCTGTCCGGCAAGTCGAACAAGGAGATCGCGCAGCTGTCGCATCTGACCGAAGGCACGGTGAAGAACCATGTGTCTACCCTGCTGTTGCTGTTCGGCATGCGCTCGCGGGCCCAGCTCATCAGCAGCCTTCGGTGAGCTGATCTCTTTGCGTCATGCGGCCTTCGATGTGGCGACGCCTGCATGAATGACCTGCATCCGCCCGAACTGGCCCAGCGGGTGCTGCGCGAGCAGGTGGCCGCGGTCCATGCCAATGCGCCTGCGGCCTATCTTGCGGACTTCCTCACGGCGCAGTCGCTGGGCATCGGCCTGTTCCTGGCCACGTGGCGCTGGCAAGTCCTGCTGTGGATGGCGCTGCACCTGGCGCTGACGCTGCGGCGCGCCTACAGGCGCTATCAGCGCAGCCCCGATGCGGCGGAGCACCCCGAGTACTGGGCGAGCTTCAATGCGCGCAATGTGCTGCTGCGCTCCTGCGTCTGGGGCCTTGCGCCTTGGTTGTGCGTTCCGGCGGGGCGCAACCTGGGGCTCTGGGTCATGGTCATCGTCATGATGATGGGCGGCTGCGCGGGCGGAGCGCTGTCGCTGGCAGTTCTCAAGCGCAACATCCCGCGCTTCATCGTGCCCAGCATGGCCAGCCTTACCCTGGCACTGGCCTGGCGGGGCGACAGCACGCACCTGTTCCTGGCCAGCGGCTGCCTGCTGTACATGTGCGTGATGATCATGTTCGCGCTGCAGCATCACCGGTTGCTGACTGCTTCGTTGACGATGCGTTTCGAGAAGGAGGCGCTGGCCGAGCAGCTGAGCCACCAGATTGCAGCCACGCAGCGCGCCAGCGAGGAGAAAACGCGCTTTCTTGCCGCGGCGAGCCACGACCTGCGCCAGCCCATGCATGCCATCGCGCTGTTCGGAGCCGTCATCGAGAAGAAGCTTCGCGGCAGCGAGGATTGGGATCACGCCGCGCGGCTGATGGATGCGGTCGGAACGCTCGGCGATTCGCTCGACACGCTGCTGGACATCTCGCGGCTGGATGCCGGCGAGGTGGCGCCGCAGATACGGCCCGTGGAGCTCAATCCACTGTTTCTCGCGCTCAACAATGTGTTTGCGGCGCAGGCGGCCGACAAGGAGCTGCAGCTTCGCTTGCGCGCCACGCCGTGCTGGGTGCTGAGCGATCCGCAGTTGCTGCAGCGGCTGCTGTCCAATCTCGTCGACAACGCGCTCAAGTACACGCAGCGCGGCGGCGTGGTGGTGGCCGCCCGTGCGCGAGGGCCGGTGGTGTGGATCGACATCTGCGACACCGGCATCGGAATTGCGGACGAGCACCTCGGCCGGATCTTCGACGAGTTCTACCAGGTGGGCAATCCGGGACGCGACCGGGCGCGAGGGCTGGGCATCGGCCTGTCCATCGTGCAGCGTATCTCGCGCCTGCTGGCACATCCGCTGCAGGTGCGTTCGCGCCTGCATCGCGGCAGTCGCTTTCGCCTGGTGCTTCCTGCGGTGTCGGCGTTGGGTGTCCCGCCATCCGCTGCGCGCCAGGGCGCTGCCTTGCCATTGCCGCAGCGCGTGCTGATCGTCGACGATGAAGTCGCGATCCGCCAGGCCGTCACCGGGCTGCTGCAGGCCCACGGCGTGGCCATCGATGCAGTGGCTGGCGAAGCCGAGGCCGGGGCCGTGCTGTCGCACGCCGCACATGGCAGTGCCCCTGTCGAAGTGCTGCTGTGCGATGTCCGCCTGGCCGATGGTGCCGACGGACTGGCTGCGGCGCAGCGATTGCGCGCGCGCTTCGGCCCCGGCCTGCAGGTGCTGCTGATCACCGGGGAAACCGCACCGCAACGACAACAGCAGATGCGCGACTCCGGGTTGCAGGTGCTGCTCAAGCCGGTGGCTGCCGAGAGGTTGCTGCAGGCCCTTTCAGCGTTGAAGCGACGCGATACGACGGACACTTCCATGCACTCCTGAGCATCTTTTTTTGCGCAATCCGATGACCTTCGACACTGGATTGCGGGAGTTACGTTCCCTAACGTGAAGGCCTTCTCGTTCACTCCACTTGAAAAAAGGAAGGCCCATTATGATTGCCACTCGTACCGTTTCCCATGTATGGCGTGCACCTGTCGCGCTGCTCATGACGAATCTCCTGCTGGCCGCCTGCGGAGGTGGCGGGGGAGGAGGCGGCGGGTTCCCCGGGTTCGCTGTCGCCCCCGCGCCCGCGCCCGCTTCGCAGGGAACACCGGCGCCTGCGCCCGCACCGGAAGACACCACACCTTCCATCACGATGCAGCCATCGGATACCACTGTTGGACAGGGTGTGTCCGCCACGTTGAAGGTGCAAGCCGTGCGCGCCACGGCCTATCAGTGGCAGCGCAGCGTCGATGGCGGCACCAGCTGGACGGATATTTCCGGAGCCAGCGGAGACAGCTTCACCACTGCTGCGAATCAACTGGCCGACAGCGGCCAGCAACTGCGCGTACGGGTGACGGGCGCAGACGGCAGCGTGACCAGCCATGCCGCCACGCTGACGGTCAAGCCATGGGTCGCCAACGTGCTGGCGACCACGGGTGTGAGCTACAACCATCCCTATCAACTGCTTCTGGATGCGAGCGGCGCGAACCTCTACGTGGCCATGGGCGGCAATGGCTCGGTCTACAAAATCGACACGGCCAGCGGCAACGGCGCAGAGGTGACACCAGGCACGACCATGAATACGCCGTATGGCCTGGCGCTTGGAGCCGATGGCACGCTGTACGTGAGCGACCAGCACCGCATCAACAAGATCGCCCCCAACGCTACGACCTTCAGCACCTGGGTTGGCGACAGCACCAGCGGCTATGCCGACAGCCCGACCACTCCGCTGTTCCACAACCCCGCCAGCATTGCGCTGGACAGCGCGGGCAACCTGTTCGTGGCAGACACGGAGAACAAGCGCGTGCGCAAGGTCGCGGCCGACGGCACCACCAGCACGCTTGCGGGCGACGGCACGCAGGCCTACCTGGACGGAGTAGGCACGGCCGCCCAGATGGCTCGTCCGCAGGGCCTGGCGATCAGCCGCGATGGCAGCACGCTGTACGACACGGACACCGACAGCCCCTGCCTGCGCAAGATCGACGTGGCCAGCGCCACGGTGAGCACGCTGTTGGGCGATTGCGCCAACGGCAATGCGGGCGCCGGCGTGGTCGACGGCACCTCCGCTACGCCGGCCAAGCTCGGTTACTCCTATGGCGTGACGGTCGATGCGAACAACAACGTGTTCCTGACCCAGGCATGGGATGGCGTGGCGCGCGTGGTCTCGCCATCGGGTGAGATCAGCACGCTGCGGGACAGCAGCGGCACGGCCTTGGCGTTCAACTTCCCGATCGGCGTGGCCGTTGCCGGCGACGGGACCATCTACGTGGGTGCATCGAACGGCAACCAGATCTTCAAGCTCACGCTTGCGCCTTGAGCTCTTCTGAAGTCCTGAGGGCCAGGCATCCGGCCAACCTGCCGGCCCCTATAGTGTTGGCAACCCGGAGCGCGCCGGCTCATCAAGATCGCCGGCCGCTTCGACGAAGTCAACACGAGACACATGAAGAAGAGAATTGGCATTCCCCTGTTCGTGATCTGTTCTTTCCTGGCGGGCTGCACATCGGCATCTGACCTGGATCGAAAGGCAGACCGCACGCAAAGCCCCTCCGCGGATGCACGCTGGCTGACGCTGATCGTGAAGGCTGCGGATGGTGTGGAGCCCCAGCCCGTCACGTTGCAGTACGCATCTGAGAAATGCAAGGAAGCGACGCACTACGGCGTTGGCGGCCAGTCGCAAAGCGGCACTGCCATGATGCGAGCCTTGAACTTCGAGAAGGTCGAGCTCGTCAGGGCGGCCTCGGGTAACGCCTACAAGGCGCGCTTCGCCATCGATGCAGGAGGTGCTTGCCAGTGGAAACTTGTATCGCTGGAAACTTCATTCAAGTACCGCAGCAACCATCGGCTGGTCAAAGGCAAGGAAGTGATCTCGCATGGAAACGAGTTCAACTTCAGGAGCGCGAAGGATGCCATTCGCACCCCGAACGTGAAGGCGGAGTTCGCGTACTTCCCTGTGATCCTTGTGAAGGACGATCCTTCGAAGAATGAACTTCGGCTGCGGCCCAAGTCACTCTTCTTTCCGCCGAACCTCGATCCCTCGGCATCTGGAACCATGACCCTGGAAGTGAGAGTTGTCGAAGACATGGCCATGACGGTTCGCGCCGACCCTCAGGAGAGCCACCGCTATCTGGTGACCTACCCCGACGGTGCGACGGGGACGAGTCCATACCTTGATGCGGTAGGTGTGGAGGATGAGCGGATGCAATGCCTGCTTTCTGCAGGCAAGAAGTCCTGCGCCGAGTACAGCCCTCGCAGGAGATGAGGCGTGAGTGCCTCTACCAGAGTCGTGCGCAGGTTGCGTGGCTGGCTGATCGAGGCGGTTCTTACCCGAGCTGCTCGGCAAGCCCGACGATGATGCCCTCGGGCCCGCGAATGTATGCGAGCCGGTACGACTCCCCGTACTGCATCTGGCCGATGATTTCCGCGCCATGGGCCTGCATCCGGGCAACGACGGCGTCGATGTCGTCCACGCCGAACATGATGCGGCGAAGGCCCAGCGTGTTCACCGGCGCATTCACGGGGCCGAACCGCACCGCATCCGGCGTGTGGAACTTGTCCAGCTCGATTCCTTGCCCATCCGGAGTCCGGAGCATCGCAAGGGTGGCGCGAACGTCTCCAAGCCTTATGAGGCCGCCGACGGAAGGCCCTTCGACCGTGGTCTGGCCCTCGAGCTCGAGACCGAGTTCGACGAAGAATGCCTTCACCGCTTCCAGGTCGTCGACAACGATCAGGATGTTGTCCATTCGCTTGACTGCCATGTCTCCCACTCCCTTCATCGATCAGTTGGAGTTCGCGAGCAGTGCCTTGGCCCGCGCCAGCAATTCCTTGGTCGCCTTCTTGGCCGGGCGGCGTTCCGCGATCTTTGTGGCGAGCCGTTCGACGATGGGACGATGCTCCATGCCGATGGCGATCTCCAGCAGTTCTTCCTGATGCGGGTGGATCGCCGTGTAGTCCCTGTCGACTTCGGCGCATCGCGACACGGCTTCATCGAACAGTTGCGCAAAGCGCTCCGGCTCTTGCCGGGCGTTTAGCAGCAGCTGGTAGAAGGCCCACTCGACCATGTGCCTGTCGTTCGAAAGTCCGTTTCCGGCCCAATCGAAGGCGATGGCCTGGCGCAGCAATGGTTCCGCGGTCTCGATCTCCGCTGCGCGGTTGAACGCGATGCCCGCCCGCACGAGATGGTTCATCGCCTGATTGGGCCTGGACTGATCCGCGCGATGCTCGGCATCGGCTCTTTCGGCTGCAAGGCAGAAGAGCAGGGCTGCCTCCGCGTGAAATTGCCTGTCCTGGCGGTGATGAGCACGGGTGGCCACATCGAACGCGGAGAAAGGCGCGCCGGCTTTCTCCTTCATCAGGTCGCGCGCCGCGTCGCGGTCGAAATTCGGCAGGTTCATTGGCGGATGAAAAGCGAAGAGCGAGTTGTGTGGTGGCCGTACGGGGCTGCCGATGGCCGAACGGAAACTACATGACGTGAATGTCGTTCAACCGCACCGTCAGCCCATCCGGGCCTTCTTCGATGTAGAAGGTCGCGGTGAGGTCGGAGGCATATCCGTCGATGTTCAGGTCGTACCATATCTCGCCGATGCTGCCATGGCCATCATCCTGCCAGCGCGTGACTTCCTTTCGCTGGTGGATGTCGGTGGGTTCGCCGTTCAGCGTGACCTTCTGGCCGGCGCTGCATTCGCCGTACGACTTGATGACCTGCCGGATCAGTTCCGGCGTCCATTGCATCGATGGTTCCTGCGCGGTGAATCCGAAGGCTGCCGCGTAGTCTTCGGCTTCGAGGGGCCTTGCCCATTCGTCTGCGAACTTGATGAGGTCTTCATCGGAAGCGGAGATTGGTAGGTGAGCCATGGCTGCGAGTGCGAGGGTATGAAGTCCTGAGTTGCTGGCCGATTGTTGTCCATCAGAGGGCGGACAGGGTGCTCGCTCTCGCCCCTTCGCCCGGGAAATCTGCTCTCGGCTTGCGAGGTCTAAACTGTCGCTCCGCTTTTTGCAGGAGACGACCCCATGTCCCGATTGCTTGTGCGCAGCTTCGGTGTTTCGCTGGACGGCTTCGCGGCCGGCCCCGATCAGAGCCTGGAGCACCCACTGGGTGTCCGCGGGCCGGAACTCATGGACTGGTTCTTTCCCACGCGCGTCTGGCAACAGATGCAGAAGACGGGTGAGGCCAATGGCGAGACCGGCATCGACAACGAGATCGCCGAGCAGGGCTTCGCCGAGATGGGCGCCTGGATCCTCGGGCGCAACATGTTCGGCCCGGTGCGCGGCCCCTGGCCCGACGAAAGCTGGAAAGGCTGGTGGGGCGATGAGCCGCCTTACCACGTGCCCGTATTCGTGCTGACTCACCATCCCCGTGCGCCGCTGACGATGAAGGGCGGTACCACCTTCCACTTCGTCACCGGCGGCATCCACGATGCGCTGACGCAGGCGCGGGCCGCCGCGGGCGGTCGCGATGTGCGCGTGGGAGGCGGCGCGGCCACCGTGCGCGAATACCTGAAGGCAGGGTTGATCGACGAACTGCACCTTGCAGTGCGTCCGGTACTGCTTGGCAAGGGCGAGGCACTGTTCGCGGGCCTGGATCTGCCGGCGCTGGGCTACCGCTGCGAACGGCAGGTGGCGGGCGAGCGCGCCACGCACATGTTCCTGAGCCGCGTCGCGCCCTGATACGTGATCGGCTCAGGCTGCCTGCTGATTCTCCCGCGCGGACTTCGGCGCCTCGCTTCGCGCCAGCCACAGCCCGCTCGCGATGATCAATGCGCCGCCGCCCAGCGTCCAGGTGTCAGGCGCGGTCTGCCAGAACAGCCAGTCGATCAAGAGCGCCCATGCGAGCGCGCTGTATTCGAAGGGGGCGATGGCGGCGGCCTGGCCATGGCGGAAGGCCTCGGCGATGGCCAGCTGGCCCAGGAAACCACTCATGGCCAGGCCGGCGAGCACCCACGTGTGCTGGGGCTGGATCGGCACCCACTGCGGCGCCGACAGCAGGCCTCCGCCCACGGCCATGCCGATCGTCGTCCAGAAGACCAGCGCGGCGCTCGGCTCGGTACGGCTGATGAGCCGGCCCAGCATGTTCGACAGCGCATAGCAGACCGCGGCCACGAGGATCGCCAGCGCACCCGTCGAAAGGAAGGCTCCCTGCTCGGGCCGCAGCGCGATCACCACGCCTGTGAAGCCCAGCCCGATGGCGACCCAGTGCCGCGGCAGTATCGATTCGCCCAGCATCGGCACCGCGATGAGTACCATCAGCAACGGCGCGATGAAGGTGAGCGTGTAGGCCTCTGCCAGGCCCAGGGTCTTCAGGCCATGGACGAAGAGCACGAGCATCGTCATGTTCAGCACGGCGCGCAGAAGATGCAGGCGCCAGCGCAGCTTGCGGTTGAAAACGCCGCCCATCTCGCGCCGCCAGGCGATGTACATGCACACCAGGGGCAGGGCGGTGAGGCCGCGCAGCGCCATCACCTGCAGCGGCGGATAGTGCCCCGCCAGGGTCTTGAGCATGGCGTCCATGCAGGCAAAGAAGGCGCAGGCCAGCAGCATTGCGGCGATGCCGCGCAGGGTTCCGATCGGTTGCATGGGGTTGTCTCCCGGCGGTGGCCGGATGTGGAGGCTCAGCGAGGGCCGAGCACGATGTCCGACTGCAGGGCGTACTCGACGCCCTCAAGACTTCAGCAGCTCAGAGGCTGATCAGAGTCCCTCGACAACCCGCAGATCACGCTCGGCGCCATCACCCAGGGCAGCAAGCGCCGCCTGGTATTCGGGGCTGTCATGCGTGGCCGTGGCCTGCTCGATGCTGTCGAATTCGATCAGAACGGTGCGCTCCGACAGGCCGTACTCGTAGACCTTCATGGGCAGGCCGCGTGCCAGGACGCGGCCCCCGCCTGCGGTGATCGCCGGGGCTGCCAGCTTTGCGTATGCCGCGAGCTTGTCGGCGTTCTTGATGGCGCGGTATGCGCTGACCCAGTAGGCTTTTGCCATGTCGGCTTCTCTCGTCTTGGTTGGGAGCGGGCAATATAGCTTTCCTGTTTGCCCTCCGCTTGAAAGGGCCGTTGGAGAGAGCTGGGGCGTGGCTGCCTGCAGGCTCCTCAGCAGAGCGCTGAACTCTGCGTGCGAACCACGGCGACCGGCGCGCCCTCGTCGCGCCACATCAGCAGTCCTCGCTGCATTGCCTCCCGCACGGCCTGCGTGCGCGAACGCACGCCGAGCTTGCGGTACATGCTCTTCACCTGCGCCTCGATGGTGTTGATGGAGCGATGCGTCGCGTCCGCGATCTGGCGGTTGGTCGAGCCGCCCGCGATCATGCACAGCACCTTGAGCTCGCGCGACGACAGCGGGGCGGCGGGGGCGTCGGACGCTGGTTCGCATCGGGCCGCCGAAGACGCGATGGCGCCAAGGATGCCCTGCGCGGCGCGGGCCGCGGCCGGTGCGTCGCCCGTCTCGATCGAGCGCAGCAGGAACGCCAGCTGAACTTCGCTGGCCTGGGTGAACAGTTCGCACAGGGCACCGGCCACCGCCATGGCGTGGGCGGAGTGGCCTGGGTGCATGGGCACGGCGATTTCCTCTGGGGCGTGGAGGGACTGCATCATGAAAAGTGGTGGAAGGCTGCACTGGCCTGCGGCTGGCGGATCGTTGTCTTGTCCGGGGCGCCGGAGAGCGAAGTCGATGGTATTAATCGCCTTGCCCTCGCGCACCTGCTTTCGGGGCGCAGATGTGCTGCGCATCACATTCCGGTGCAAAGAGTCTCGCAGTCCCCGAACAGGCTCCAGCAGCGCATCGGTTCGAATGCTGGTCAGGCGGCCGGCGCCTGGAAAGCCCCCGCTGCGGGAGCCGTGCTGTTTAACGGGGCGTGCTGCGCCAGCTCACGCAACTGGCGCGCGTGCGCGAGGGCGGCTACGACAAGCGCATCTCGCAATCGATGATCGCCTCGTACTCGGGCCTGTCGCGCGAGGTGGTCAACAAGACCATGCGCGACATGGAGCAGCGCGGCCTGCTGCGTCGCGATGCGCAGCGGTGCATGTCATGCATACATTTGCGCAGCCTGCCTGAGCGGATCAGATGCACGGCCTCCCATGTTTGTGTGTTCCCTCGAAGCGGCCTTGGGAAGCACCATTCGATGATGTACCTACATCCCCTGATGGCGAGTCTGCCGCTGGCGGAGCGCACCAAGCTCGGCGAGTCCACCCGCCTGCATTCCTACAAGCGCAACGAAGTCGTGTTGGCGGCCGGCGATTCGACCGACCAGATCTACTGCGTGGCGAGCGGCTTGCTGCGCGTGGTTTCGTTGAACCAGCGCGGCGACACGGAGATGACCACGGAGTTCATCGGACCCAACGACTTCTTCTTCCATCTGTCGATGCAGGAAGACAGCTACTGCTCGAAGAAGACGCTGGTTGCCGCACTGCCTTCGTCGGTGTACCTGATTCCGGTCGGGGAGATGCGCAGCCTCTGCAAGAGACATCCGGAAGTGGCGCTCGGCCTGCTGGGCCTTGCGATGAAGCGCATGAGCACGCTGCGGGGGCAGGTCCACCGCATCTCCGTGCACACGGCCGAAGACTCGGTGCTTCGCGTGCTGCAGCAGCTCACGCGGCTCGCCCCGGCGGGCGAGCAAGGCTATGACAAGCGCATCACCCAATCGGTGATCGCCTCTTATTCGGGGCTGTCGCGCGAGGTGGTCAACAAGACCATGCGCGACTTCGAACTGCGTGGCCTGGTGCGCCGCGACGATGACGGCGTGCACGTCGCCAACGATTTCGCGACGACCGACTTCGCCTGAAGGAAAGCCCGGCGTTCGCATTCGCCGCCGGGCGCACGTTTTCAATCCTTGCCGGGTTCGGCTTCGCGCCGCGTGCGTGGCAGGTCGAAGAATTCCGGCGGCAGCATCGGGTCGTGCTGCCGCGGCTCGACCGAAGACAGGTTCTGCTCCAGCGGCAGCAGGCCGCCGAAGTCGGTTGCGGCGAAGTCGGGCTGCACATGCACGCCGTGCTCGTCGCGCCGCACGAGGCCGCGGCTCTCCATGTCGCGCATGGTCTTGTTGACCACCTCGCGCGACAGTCCCGAATAAGAGGCGATCACCGATTGGGTGATGCGCTTGTCGTAGCCGCCAGTGCCAGCGGGCGCCAGCAGCGTGAGCTGGTGCAGCACACGCCCCACCAGGTCCTCGGCCGAGAGCGCGGAGATGCGGCGCAGCTGGCTGCGGATGACGCTCATGCGCTTCATCGCAAGCCCGAGCAGGCCGATGGCCACTTCGGGGTGCGCACCGCAGATGCGGCGGATGGCGGCCACGGGCACCAGGTAGACGGCCGAAGGCAGCGCGGCGACCAGCGTCTGCATGGCCTGGTAGCGGTCTTCGGTGAATGAGGGGCTCAGGAAGAAGTCGTCCTGGCGGATGAAATCGGTGGTGACGTCGCTGGCCTGCGCGCTGCCCCTGCCGTGGGCGACGACACGAAGCAGCCCGCTGGCCACGCAATAGATGCGGTCGGTCCAGGTGTCGGCCTCCAGCACGATCTCGTTGCGCCTGAATGAGCGCAGCTCGCAGCTCTGGACGAGCGCCGCTCGCTCCGCCGGCGGCACGTTGGTGATGAGGGGATGCAGGTACATGGTTCGCGCGAATGCCCGGCCAGGAGGCGGGCGGAAAAAGCCCCGGCAGGGCGCGCAGCGCACCGGCCGGGGCAAGGGGGGCGACGCTCAGCGAGCCGAGGCGATCGTCGACACGGCGGAGTTGCCCACCGCGGTCGCCGTCACCTGGTTGCCTGCCGCGCGCAGCGTGCTGCCGGCGGCCGCACCGGTCACGCCCACGCCGTAGTTCACGGCGGTGGCGGTCGCAGTGATGGCGCCGCTGTTGGTCTGGTAGTTGCCCACCGCGACCGTCGGACGGTTGGCCGCCGTGGCAGCCACGGTCACCGCGTTGGTGGCCGAGTTGCCGTAGGCCTGCGCGGCGACGGTGTTGTTCGTCAGCGCGGCGGTGCCGTTCGTGATGCCGGGCGCCGTGCCGGCGGTCACGCCGTTGAGCGCGACCTGGTACGTGCCGCTCGCGCTGGCCGTCACGTTACCCGTGTTGCCCTGCGTGTTGAGCAATGCCGCCGTGGCCTGCGTGGCCTGCATCGCGCCACCGGCCGAGCTGCCCGCGACCGGCGCTGCCGCGGCGTAGCCGCTGCCTGCCGACACGTTCAGCGCGTTGCTGGCTGCGTTGCCGCGTGCCAGCGTCGTGGTGCTGTTGCCGTCGATGGTGATGCCGCTGTTCAGCGCCGCGGCCGTTGCCGGCGAGGTGCCTTCGAGCTTGAACGTGGCGGAGGTCGAGGCGTTGGCCGACACGGCCGCGCTGCTGGTCTGCGTGTTGTTCAGGCCGGCGCTCGCGCCCAGCACCGCGGCGCCGTTGAGCGCCACGCTGTTGTCGGCGCGGTTGGCCGAGGCCTCGGCGGTCGTGCTGTTGCCGGTGATCGTCGCGGTGCTGTTGGCCAGGCCCGTCGTGGCCGAGGCCGTCTGGTCCTGGTTGTACAGGCGCGTCGTCGCGGTGCTGCTCACCGAGGTGGTGGCCGACTGGGCGTTGTTCAGCACGTTGTCGCCCGTGGCGGTGCCTGCCACCAGCTGCGCGTTGGCGGTGGCGCCGGCCGGCGTCGCGTTGGAGGCCTTCACGCTCAGCGTGTTGGCGACATCGTTGATCACGCCCAATGACACGTTCTTGTTGCGTGACAGATCCACCGACGAGGCCGAGACCGCGCCCGGTGCGTATAGCTCCAGGTCGGAAGCCGCCGAGACGGCCGCGTTGCCCGACTGCGCCGACGACAGGGCCGTGGTGCTCGACACGTTGGTGCCGCTCAGGCTCAGGCTGTTGGTGGCCGTGTTCGCCACGGCGCTGCCGCGCTGGCTGTTGTCGGACACGCTCAGCGTCGAGCCGGAGATGGCCGCGCCGGCGGTCGCGTCGATGGCGTAGGTGCCGTAGACGCTGGTCGACAGCGTCGCGCCGCCCGTGACCTGCTGCAGGTTCGATACCGTGTGGTCGGCCTGCGCACCGGTCGCACCGAGCGCAAGGCTGCCCGCGCTGGCCGTGGTCGCGGCACCGCCCGAGGCGATGGTGTTGCCGGTGACCGAGGCGCTGTTGGTGGCGCTGTTGCCGGTGACGGCGGCGCTGCTGCTGTTGCCGTTGACGGCAAGCTGCGAGCCCGTGACGTTGCCTCCCACCGCGACCGTGACGCCACCCTGGTTCGGGATGGCGGCGACGGCCGACGTGCCGGGGATGGTGGCGCCGAACGGGACCGACTGTGCGTTGCGCAGGTTGTCGTAGGTGGCGGTGGTCACCGTGCCCAGGATGCTCGCCGGTGCCGTGAGCAGGCCGGTGTTCGCGCCGGTGCCGACCGTCCAGCCGTTCGAGGTCAGGTAGGCGATCTCCTGCGAAGTCAGGCTCGACTGAAGTACGCCCAGCGTGCCGCTGGTGATGGTCGTGTTGCCGCCGAGTGTGCTGCCGCCAAGGGCATCAGGGTCCAGCACATGAGCGCTGTACGTGAACGGCGTGGCAGGCGACGCAGGCGTGCCCGGCGTGCCGGCCTGGCCCGCGAGTGCCTGCACCGAAGCGCTGCTGTTCTGTACGTTCTGCACCGCGCTGGAGGTCGACAGGCCGTTGCCCGCGAGCGTCAGGCCGTTGGCGGCGCTGTTGGCCGTTGCGGCCGCGCTGGCGCCGTTGCCGTTCGATGCCACGCTGGAGCCGGTCACGTCGCCGCCGATCCGGGTGCGGATCTGCGAAGCGGTCGCGCCCGGGGCGTCTTCGGAGCGCAGGGAGGCAGTGAGGCTGCCCGCGGCGTTCTGCACGCTCTGCACGCTGAAGGCCGCATCGGTGATGGCCGTGCCGCCGTTGCTCACGGCGCGCGGCTGTGCGCTGACGGTGGCCAGCGTGTTGCCCGACACGTCGAGGGTGTTGCCGCTCGCGCGGTTGCCGTAGGCCAGTGCCTGCAGCTGGTTGCCCGAAGTCGCGACCGTGGATGCGGCCATGTCGTCCTCGATGGCCGTGTTCACCACGTTGCCGCCCGAGGCGGTCGCCGTGACGACCGAGCCGGCGGCGTTCTGCACGCTGGTGAGGTTGCCCACCGATGCCGCGCCGGCCACGGTGGCTCCGGTGCCCAGCGCCAGCTTGGCGGCGTTGGTCGCGTCGTTGCCGTAGGCGGCGGCGACGAAGGCGTTGCCCTGGTTCGACACGCTGCTGCGGGTGACGTTGCCTTCGATCAGCACCGTCTGCGCGCCCACGGGCAGGAAGCCCGTGCCGTCGGCCACCGCGCTCACGGCGCCGGCGGCGGTCTGGTTGCTCAGCAGGCCGTAGGCTGCGGTGATACCGGCCGAGCCGGCTGCGGGCACAGCGACCGAGGCGGGCGCCTCGGAGGGAGCCACGGTGGCGCTGTTGGCCGTCACGTTCAGGCTGTTGGCCGCCGAGTTGCCGTAGGCCACGGCGCGCTGCAGGTTGTTGGTGAGCGCCACGGTGCTGTCGGTGGCGTGCGTGCCGAGGTAGGCCGCGGCGGTGGAGCCCGCGAGCAGGGCGCCGACCGGCGAGCCGCCGTCGGTCACCTGCACGTTGGCCACGCCCGCGCCGGAGCCGACGGTGGTGCCGGTCAGCGACAGCGCATTGCCGGCGCTGTTGCTCACGGCCACCGCTTCCTGTGTATTGCCGCCCACGGTGAAGCTGCTGCCGTGGATGGTGTCGCCGCCGGTGCCGCGCGAGTCGCCCATCAGGCCGACGATGGAGCCCACCGTCTGCGCCGAGACCGGTGCCGAGTAGTTGCCCTGCAGGTTCGTCACGGTGGCCGCGCCGGATGCGGTGACGTTGCCGTCGGGCAGGCTGCCGCCCGACAGCACGGCGTTGTTGCCCGACAGCGGCAGCGCGTTGGCCGCGAGCGCGAGGCTCTGGCTGGCGTTGTTGCCGTAGGCGGTGGCGGCCGAGCGGTTGCCCGTGACCGAGACGGCGCTGGCGTTGTTGGTGCCATCCTCGGAGCCGGTCATCGCGCCGATGACGCCCAGGCTCGAGAGGGCGCTCACGCCGCCGTTGTAGTTGCTCTGCTGGTTGGCCAGCGCGGCGGTGGCGGTGAACGCGGCGGCATCCTTGCCGCTGAGGATCGCGTTCGACGCTGCGTTGCCGGTGGCCGAGGCGGTGGCAGCGTTGTTCGCTACGGTGACCGCGCCGCCGTCCACCGACTGCACGGCGGCGATGACGCCCGAACCCTGCGTGGCGGCGGAGAGCGACACGCCCACGTTGCCCTGGCTGCTCGACACGGCGAGGTCGGCGGCAAGCGTGCTCGACAGGCTGCCGCCGTTGTAGGCGCCGGTGTTGGCCGTCGCGCCGCCCGAGCCTGAGACCGACACGCCGTCGGCCAGCACGATGCGGTTGCCGGCCGTGCCGGCGGTGGCGCCGAGGGCTTCATTGCCCGTGGCGGCGCTGGAGATGGTGTTGCCCTGGACCGAGAGCGAGCCCTTCAGCGTATTGGTGTCGCCTGTGGCGTTGCCGCCGATGGAGGCGATCACACCGTCGCCGTTGGCCGAAGCCGAGTGCGTGACCGGCGTGGCCGACTGGTTCACTTGCTGGTTGGAGACGACGGCCGAGCCGGTGAAGGCCGGCGCGCCGCCCGATTGCACGCTGATGGTGCTGTTGGCGGTGTTGCCCTTGAGCGTGGCGGATACCGTGTTGCCGTCGAGCGCCGGTGCGGCGGCAACGCTGTTTTCGCCGTCGGCGGTCAGCGTGAGCGTCACCGTGTTGCCGCTGGCCGAGGCGGAGGAAGCCCCGCCGGTGCCCTGCTGCACCGAGGTCGCGACCAGGCTGCCGTGCGCCGCGCTGCTGGAGCCGGCAGGCGAGTAGCTCAGCATCACCGAGCCGGGGCTGGTCGAGGCGTAGTCCACCGGCACCGTGCCGGAGATGGTCGACGAGCCGCTGTTGATGGTGGTGCTCGCCGAGATGGTGTTGGCGGTGTTGGCCGCGCCGCCGCCGGAGAAGCCGTCGAGGTCGACCTTCACCGTGTTGCCGGTGGCGCTGCTGGAGACCACGCCGCTGTTGGCCTGCACGCCCAGCGATGCCGCGCCTTCGGCCGGCACCTGGCCGCTGCCGCCCGCGAGCGACAGGTCGACAGCGTTGGTGAACGCATTGGCCGTGGCGCCGGCCTTCACGCTGTTCTGCGTGACGGTGTTGCTGCCGCCGGTCTGCGGACCTGCGGTGGTGACGTCGATGACGCTGCCGGCAGCCGTGGCCGTCACGGGCTGCGACTTGTCCTGCACCGACTGCACGCTCTGGTAGGCCGTGGTGTTGACGGCCACCGTGGGAATGGTGGAGACCGTCGTGTCGGCTGCCTGCGCGCCGCCGGCCACGAGCGTGGCCAGCACGGCCAGGCCGATGCTGCTGAGCGGCGCGCCGTTGGCGCGGCCGCGCGGGTTCTTGCGGTTCTTCTGCATGGTTCTTCCTTTGATGAATCTGGAAAAAAGACTGGTTCGATGAAAAGCGAAATGACGGACGTCGCGTCGTCCTGGGATGAAGACTTCGTGGTGCCTCTCGGTGACTTACTTCCCTCCGGTTGCGTTCTCCTCACGGACCGGACGGGCCGGCCCACCCCTCCCCGCGCCCTGGACGCGGAGCTTGGCGATCTCCTGCAGGCCGGGCCCGTCGCGGTGGATCGACGTGTCGGCCTTGTCTGGACGCCATGTGACGCTGATGCCGCCGGGCGCGAGGCCGCGCGATGCGAGCGCGGTGGTGACCACGCCGATGCGCTGGTCGGTCAGCAGGTCGCGCTTGCCGGAGTCCCAGTTCTCGGTGTCGCGCGCCACCAGCACCACCTCGGTGGGGGCCTTGGCCGCGGCCGCCGCGATCTGGTCGATGAGGTTCAGCGTGCCGCCAGTGAGCGCGGCCGCGCCGAACTCGAAGGGAATCTGCAGGCTGGAGCCCGTGAGGCTCGCGCCCGTCTGGCTGGCCGCGTTGACGGCCTCGCCCTGCTGCACCGGCGCGCCCGAGGCGTCGACTAGCGGGTTGGGCACCTTGCGCATCTGCTCGGCGGGCGTGAGGGTCAGCTCGCCCGTCATGCGCATGCCCAGGCACGGGTTCGGATCGACCTTGGACACGGCAGCCACCAGGCGCACCACGCCTTCCTCGAGCGCCGCGCGCACGCCCATCTGCACCGGTTCCTGGCCCTTGGCGCCCACGTCGATGTCGTAGAGCTTGCTGCCGAAGAAGCGGAAGACGTTGAAGCCGACTTCGTAGCCGTTGAACTGCTTCGTCAGGCTGATGGTCTTCACGATCATCAGCGTCTTGGTGTCGACGATGCGCAGGTCGATGCCCACCGACTGGCTGAAGGTGCGCGCCTTCACGCCCACCTGGTTCACGCCGATCTCGGCGCCGCCGGAGTTGATGTTGTAGTTGAGCTCGGTGATGCCGCCGACGATGAAGTAGTCGGACTTGTTGATCGAGCCGCCGAAGTACGGCAGCCATGGCACCGTCTGGCCGCCGTTCGGGCCCGCGAGCTGATGGGTGCGGCCGTCGCCGAGCTGGCGGCGGTCGGCATAGCCGAGTTCGCGCTCGGCGATCACCGGGTCGAAGCGCTCGGCCACCTGCACCGCGCCGCCGAGCTTGCCCAGCGCCGAATACACCATGAGCGCGCCGCCCTGCGTGATGGCGTTGCCTTCGTTGATGCTGTACTTGCCGGTGTAGTCCTTCACGTCGCCCACGGTGATGACGATGGGCGGGCGCTGCGTTGCGGTCATCGCGGACGCCACGTGATCTCCGAAGCAGGCGAGCACCGCCTCCATGGGCGTGACGTTCTCGCGCACGGCGGGGCCGAGCACCACGGGCGCTTCCTTCGGCGCCATCTGCTGCTGCGGCGCGACGACGCAGCCGGCCAGGCTCATGACGGCTGCGGCTGCAACCAGTCCGCGCGATGCGGCTTGTTTTCCGAGCGGCAACGCGCGGATCGAATTGAATGCGGTCATTCCTTTTTCTTCCCTGTCGGTTGGGTGGTCAGTTGAGTGCGCCGAAGGCGCAGGCCGTGCTGCCGCTGATGCTTGCGCTCTGGCTGCCGGTGTTGGTCTGGTTGGAGTTCAGGGCCTGGCTCGACCAGCCCTGCACGTTGCTGGTGGTGGAGCCGATCACCGCGGAGCCCACGGCGCCGCTGTTGGCCTGGCCCGTGCTCACCGTGCCGGTGCCGCCGACGCCCGTGCTCGAGTTGCCGGTGGAGTTGGCCGACGCGCCGCTGGTGCCGGGCGAGTTGGCGGTGGTGCTGTTGGTGCCCTGGTTGCCCTGGGCGGTCGAGGTGACGTCGCAGTTGTATTGCTTGCCGACGTAGTTGTTGGTGGTGTAGTTGGCCGCGCCGTACGAGCCGGCCTTCTTGCGCTGGATCATGTCCTGCACCGCCGCCTGGTTGGCCTTGTCGGCGGAGGTCTGGAACTGCCAGGCGCTGTTCTCGCCGACGTTGTTGGCAGAGGCGCACGCGGCCGCGACGGCGAGCAGCATGCACAGCGCGGCGCGTGCGGCGTTCGAGGAAAGAGAGCGCGCGGCGAAGGAGGGCGACGCGCCGCTGGGGGCCAGGGCAAATTGGATTGGCATGGGAGTCCTGCGTAGGGAAATGGGAAAGACGGGAACCGGGTGTGAGCGCCTGAAGCTCATGCGCGCATCGCCCGTTGCACGGGTTGGGGAAAGCCGGGCCATGCGAGCAGCTCGCCGCCCTCGTTGGTTGCTTCGTTGCGCGATGGCGAAGCCGCCCCGGGCGCGTGCAATGCGGCTTCGAGCGCGCGGTACTGCGCGGCGGCGATGAGGTCGTGCTCGCTGGCCTCTGGGTCCTGCGGGCCGCACTCCTGCATGAGTTCCAGCACGGCGCGCTGCATCTGCAGCAGGTCGGTGCTCAAGCGCGCGAGGCGCAGCTGCATGTCGGCGGGAATGCTCATGGCCTGCCTCCGTCGCGGCCGATGCCGTAGCCCTGCAGCCATTGCGCGCCGGCGTGCGATGCGATGTGCACGTCGTCGTCGCGCTCCACGCCGTCGACCACCACGTGCGGCGCGAAGTGCGCGCACATCGCGAGCATTCCGCGCAGGCATTCCCGGCCGAACTCGTTGTCGCGCGCGCGGCGCAGCAGAGCAGCGTCGAGCTTCACGATGTCGGGCCCGCAGGCCTGCACGGCCGCGAGGTTGTCGGTGCCGCTGCCGAAGTCGCGGATGGCGATGCGGCAGCCGCGCAGCTGCAGCTGCACGCAGAAGTCGTGCGCTGCCTCGAGGTCGGGCAGCGCGGCGCTGTCCGCGATCTCGATCACGAGCCGCGAGGCCAGCGCGGGCTCCCTGTCAAGCACCGTGAGCAGCGAGGCCCACCAGTGGTCGACCTGGATGCCCTGCGCCGAGATGCTCACGCCGATATGCGCCGAAGGCTGCAGCCGCAGCGCGGCCACGGCGCGTCGCATCACGGTGCGGTCGAAGGCGCGCGTGAGGCCCAGGCGCTGCAGGCAGGGCATGAACACTTCGGGCAGGAGCGAGGCCGCTTCGCCGTGGCTCGGCGCGATGCGCGCACGGCCAGCGCGGTAGAGAGTGGTCGCCACGCTGCCCGGGTGCACCACCGGTTGCCACGAGAACGAGAGATCTTCGGCGCGCAGTGCTTCGCTCACGCGCACGGCGACATCCATGTCGGCGCGGTAGAGCTGGCGCCAGCCGTCGGCTCGGCTCTCGCGCGAGTCGGGGAAGGGCTGCGCGGTCCACAGAGTGAGCTCGATCTCGGAGGCGCCGAGCTGCTGCGGCGAGCGCACGTCGATCCAGTCGGCATGCAGCTGCACCAGCGCGGCGATGCCGCCGGCCCGCACGGGCTCGGCGCCGAGCACCGCGAGCAGCGTCTCGATGGGGCGGGAGGCATGCGGCGCGTCACCTCGATCGCGCATGCCGTGAGCCGCGCAATCGAATGCCTCGTTCTCCCACAGCAGGAAGCAGTCGTCACGCAGCCGGGCCATGTCGGACGAGGGCAGCGAGATGAAGTTGGCGCACAGCCGGCGCTGCACTTCGAGGCTCGTGGCGGACGCGAAGTCCTGCCCGTAGGCCTCGACCAGATGCGGCAGGTTCGCGATGAACACGAAGGCGCAGGCCCTGCGAGCGGCGATGCGTTCCGCAGCCGCGGTGGAGTTCCGGGCCACGGGCTCGGCATGCGGACCATGTGCGCCGTGAACGCGGCTTCCTGCGGGCGTGCGCTGCGCCCAGGCGGCGGGCCGGTGCGTGCCTGCAGGCCAGGCGGTCGGTGATGAGAGAGCGGCCATTTGCGTCCTCGATCGAATTTCTTTTGCTCGAACCCGGTGAAGAGAGAAGAAGGAGGCCGCGCTTCTTGCGGCAGCACTTCTCCATCCCGCGCCGCGGCGCAGGATCAAGACGGAAGACAGGAAATCACCGGACGAGCGAAGGCATCACGCGACACGCACCCCTTCGAGGAGTGCCGGCGATCGGCTATCGGGTCACGGGAGAGAGGGCGTGCGGTTCGCGCGAGAACTTCGGCGCGGCACGCGGGAACGGCTAGGTGTACGGCATGGACGTGGCCTTCGGCTCAGCGGGGCCACGCGTTCGTGCGGCGGACCCGCGAACCGCATTCAGCGGCTCGTACGTTCGGTGGAACGAGGGTCTGCAGGCCATCACGTGCAAGCTCCGGAGGACAGTTGTGAAACAAAATGAATACTACGGATTGCAGTAGGAGGCCGCATTCGCTTTCGGACGGCGAATGTGTGCCAGTTCACATTTGTCAACATGACCACCGGAGATCGCAGTCTATGGGTGGAAGCGGGCTTTGGAAGGCGGGTCCGGCCTGTCCTCGGGAACGTGCCCGGCACTCGCATGCAGAATGCCGGGCACCGATCTTCCAAACCTTCTCTTCACACCGACCGATGGAACATTCCGAGCGAGAAGAGCCAGGCAGGGCGCCGACACCCGCATCGGCGGAAGCCATGCTGCTGTATCTGTTCGATCTCTCCGGCGTTGCCGTGTTCGCGGTCAGCGGCGTGCTGGCCGCGGGCCGCGCGGGACTCGACTGGCTGGGCGTGCTGGTGATCGCCTCCGTCACCGCGGTGGGTGGCGGAACCCTGCGCGACCTGCTGCTCAACCGCCATCCGGTGTTCTGGATCAGTGACGTGCGCCATGTCTACGTGATCCTCGCGGCGACCGTGGCGAGCATCGCGTGGGTGCACTTCATACCGATACCGGAGCACGCGCTGGCATTGGCCGATGCGCTGGGACTGGGGCTCTTCGCGATCACCGGGGCGCAGATCGCCGAAGAGCGGCGGCTGCCGGCGGTCATCGTGACACTGGTCGGCACCATGACCGGTGCAGCCGGCGGCCTGATGCGCGATGTGTTCACCGCGCATGTTCCGCTGCTGCTGAGCAGCGGCATCTATGGTTCTGCCGCCATCGCGGGCATCGCCGCCTATCTGCTGCTCCAGGCCGCGGGAGCGAGCAGGCGCTGGGCCTTCCATGCGGGCGTGGTGCTGATCGTGGCGCTGCGCGTGGGTGGCATCTACGGCGGCTGGCACCTGCCGCTGCTGCAACTGCCTGCCTAGGGCTTCCTGTTCACGAGAGCCGCGGCCTTGCAGGGCTCCTGAGCAGGCTCACCACGCTCCCCGCCAGGGCAGCCAGCGCCGCTATCGTGAGCCCCAGGTGCACGGCACTGTGTGAAGGCAGTACCCCGAACACCAGGCTCATCGCCAGGCTCCCGAGCGTCAGCCCGGTGAGCCGCGCGGTTCCTTGCGCTCCACCGGCCGCGCCGCAGCGTTCCTTGGGCGCCGAGAGCAGCATGTTCTGGTTGTTGGGCGTCTGGAAGAGGCCGAAGCCGAAGCCGGCGAGGCTGGTGAAGAGCGCGATCGGCAAGGCCGGGTTGCCGTGTATGGGCCACAGTGCGCACAGCGCCAGCCCGGTTGCGAGAAACGCGCTTCCCGCCGCGCAGAGCCATGCGGTCGGCACCCGCTGCGCCATGCGTGCCGACAGCGGCGCGGCCAGCATCACCGCCAATGGCCAGGGCGTCATCAGCAGGCCGGTGGCAGTTGTGCTCTGGCCGAGTTCGTGCTGGATGTAGAAGGGCAGTGCCACGTAGCTCGCCATCTGGCCGGTGAAGCAGCAGACCGAAGCGATGACGGAGATGCGGAACGAGTGCACGCGCAGCAGGTCGAGCGGGACCAGCGGCGCCTTCTTCGCCATCTCGCGGCGCACCAGCAGGACCATCGAGGCGATCGCCACGCCGAGCAGCGCGCCGCCGTGCGGCAGGCTCGACGGCAGCCGGTCGCTGCCGAGCACGAGGGCGGCGAACATGATCGCGTTGAGCGCGATGCTCCAGAGGTCGATGCTGTCCTTCGTCGACTCGGGGCGCGGCAGCTTCGTGCAAGCGGCGAGCACGAGGAGACCGATGGGCAGGTTCACCGCGAAGAGCCACGGCCAGCTCGCCGCCGAGAGAATGAATGCGCCGGTGGAAGGCCCCGCCGCCGTGGCGCCCGCGATGGCGAGTGCGTTCCAGCCTATCGCGCTCGCCAGCAGCCGGCGTGGATAGGTGAAGCGCAGCAGCGCCAGGCCGAGCGGCATCACTGCCGCCGCGCCCAGCCCTTGCAGGCATCGCGCGGCGACCAGCCATGGCAGCGACGGAGAAAGCGCGCACAGCACCGACGCCGCGGTGAACAGCGCGACGCCGCCGGCGAACACTCGGTGATAGCCGAGTCGCGCGCCGACGGCGGAAGCAGGCAGCAGGAACATCACGACCGCGAGCTGGTACGCCGTGATGATCCAGACCGCATCGGCAGGCGTCGCCTGCAGTTGCCGGGAGATGCTCGGCAGCGCCACGTTGGCGATCGCGCCGTCGAGCACCACCAGGGTGCCCGCGCCGAGGATGGCGGCGACGGCCGCGATGCGCCGGGGCATCGGCAGGCCGTCGATATCGTTCGCTGCCTCGGTCCCGATGGAAGAAGTGCTGGAGCGGAGTGAAGGTGAGAGAAGCATGGGAGTGGCCTTGATGGAAGACGCTCGATTGCGTCGGCCCAGAATAGGTCGCGAAGACGCGCCGGCCCAGAGCGTGGCGCGCAGGTTGTTCCTGCATGCGGCGCCTGCCTGGATCCGCGCGCCTGTGCTAGCGTCGGGCATGCAAGACGCCGATCTCAACCTGCTGACCGCGCTGAACGCACTGCTTTCAGAAGGCAACGTGGCGAAGGCCGCCGAGCGCATGGGCCTGAGCGAATCGGCCATGAGCCGCACGCTGGCGCGGCTGCGGGAGGCCACAGGCGATCAACTGCTGGTGCGCGCTGGGCGCGGGATGGTGCCCACGCCGCATGCGCTGGCGCTGCGCGATCGCGTGAGAGACTTGGTGCAGGAGTCGCACGCGGTCCTGCAACCCGCCGACGCGAGCCTGGACCCGCGCACGCTGCAGCGCCTCTTCACCATACGGGCCAACGACGGCTTCATCGAGGCCTTCGCGCATGTGCTGGTGGCCCGTGTCGCGAAGGAGGCGCCCGGCGTTCGCCTGCGCTTCGCGCCCAAGCCCGACAAGGACGTGCGCCCGCTGCGCGAAGGCCTGATCGATCTCGACGTCGGCGTGCTGGGCGACTCGGCGGGGCCGGAGGTGCGCGTCCAGGCGCTCTATCGGGACCGCTTCATCGCCGCGGTGCGCGAAGGCCACCCGCTGCTGGCCGAGGCCGGGATCACGCCCGAGCGCTATGCCGCCTGCGACCACGTGGTCATGTCGCGCCACGGCCGCAAGGAAGGGCCGGCGGACGTGGCTCTCGCGGCGATGGGGCTGGCGCGCAACGTCGCGGTCACGGTGCCGAGCTTCGGTGCTGCTTTGTCGATCGCGGCGGCGACCGATCTCGTGGCCTTGGTACCGGCCTCGTACTTCGAACGCCTGAGGGCGCAGAGCACGCTGCGCTCGTTCCCGCTGCCGATTCACACGGAGCAGATCACCATCTCGCAGATGTGGCATCCGCGCATGGACCGCGATCCCGCGCACCGATGGCTGCGCGGCATGGTGCTGGAGCTGTGCCGGGGCCTTGCGGAAGGCGAAACCTAGTCCGCAGCGGGCTCGCTCGTCGCACCGGGCGCCGACTGCGCCAGGTGCCTACCCACCGTCGACAGCAGCCCGCGCAGCCAGCGATGCGCGCCCTGGTGCTGCGAGCGCTCGTGCCACAGCTGGTAGAAGCGCATGCGCGGAAATCCTTCGGGCGCGGGCAGGTTCACCACCGGCAGGCTGCGCGTGAACTGCTCGGCGAAGTGGCGCGCGGTGGTGAAGACGAGGTCGCTCTCGGCCACGAGGTAGGGGGCCATTGCGTAGTAGGGCACGAAGACGCGTGCGTCGCGGGTCTGCCTGAGCCCGGCGAGGTGGCTGTCGACGACCGCGCGGTGCGACTTGGCGAAGGGCGTGGGCACGACATGGGCGGCCGCCAGGTAGCGCTGCAGCGTCATCGCGCCCGGCGCGGCCAGCGGATTGGTCGGGCTCATCATGCAGACCAGGTCGTCCTCGATCAGCAGCGACAGGTGCATGCGCTCCGGCGGCAGCGGCCAGTTGCCGATGACGATGTCGAGCTCGCCCTGCGCCAGCGCGCGCTCGTAGTCGTAGCCGGGGGTGAGGGGGTGGATCAGCAGGCGTGCCTGCGGCGCCTCGGCGCGAAATCGCGCCACTGCCTCGGCCATGAAGCTCGCGGCCAGGTAGTCCGGCGTGGCGATGGTGAAGGTCATGGTGCTGGAGCCGGGCTCGAAGCGCTCGGGGCCGGCCAGCATGCGGTCGATTTCTCCGAGCACCTCGCGCGCGCTGTCGCGCAGCTGCAGCGCGCGGGCGGTGGGCACCATGCCGCCGCGCTCGCGCACCAGGATCGGATCGCCGAAGGCGTCGCGCAGGCGCCGCAGGGCCGCGCTGACGGCCGGCTGCGTCTGGTTCATGCGGACAGCCGCGCGAGAAACGCTGCGCTCGGCCACCAGCACCGCCAGCACGCGCAGCAGATGGATGTCGACAAGGTCCTGGCTTCTCGTCATGTGTCTAGGGGTTCGACCGGATGGCGCACCCTCGCGGGGCGCGACCTATCGCTCTGGTTTATGCCGCACATTCCGCGCGCCGTGCGCGCGGCGGGACCATTGTGCCTACAGTGCCCCGGCAGGCGGCGTTCCTTCTCGGCGATGGAGCCGATCGCGAAGCCCCACACCAAGGACCTGGAGACAAAGCATGACATCGACAACCACGGCGGCCGCACCCGCCCGGCCTTCCGACACCCCGTCCGAGCTGGACGGGGTCTACCGCAAGATCATCTGGCGGCTCATTCCCTTCCTGATGCTGCTGTGGGTGCTGGCCTGGATCGACCGGGTCAACATTGGCTTCATCAAGCTGACCATGCTCGATGAGCTCAAGTGGAGCGAGGCGATGTACGGCCTGGGCGCGGGCATTTTCTTCCTGGGCTATTTCTTCTTCGAGGTGCCCAGCAACCTGCTGCTGCAGCGCATCGGGGCCAAGAAGACCATCATGCGCATCACCATCGGCTGGGGCCTGACCTCCATCGCCACGATGTTCGTGAAGACGCCGGAGATGTTCTATTTCCTGCGTTTCCTTCTGGGCGTGTTCGAGGCCGGCTTCTACCCCGGCATCATCCTGTACCTGACCTACTGGTTCCCCAACGACCGGCGGGCCAAGGCCTTCGGCATGTTCATGTCGGCCTCGGCCTTCGCGGGCGTGATCGGCGGGCCGCTGGCCGGCGCCATCATGACCGGCATGCACGGCGTGAACGGCTGGTCGGGCTGGCAATGGGTGCTGCTGCTCGAAGGCATTCCCTCGGTCATCGCAGGCTTCGTCACGTACTTCTACCTGACCGACAGGCCCGAGCAGGCCCGATGGCTCACGGCGCGCGAACGCCAACTGGTGCATGAAGACCTCGAGCGCGACGGCCGCTCGCTGGGCCAGCGCGAGCACAGCATGCTGGCTTCGCTCAGGAGCGGGCGCATCTGGCTGCTGATCCTGATCTTCTTCTGCATCATCGCGGCCAATTCCTCGCTGACCTTCTACGGCCCCACGCTGGTCAAGGAAGTGGGCTTCACCAGCCCGGTGACGGTGGGCTGGATCATGGCCGTGGCCTACCTGTGCGGCGCGGCCGGCATGATCTGGAACGGCTTCCACTCCGACAGGCAGCAGGAATCGCGCTGGCACTGCGCCCTGGCCGCCGCGCTGGGCGCTGCCTCGCTGCTGGTCGTGGCGCTCTTCCTGGGGCACAGCGCGCTGGCGGTGCTTGTTGGGCTCACGCTGGCCATCGTCGGCACCATGAGTGCCATTCCGGTGTTCTGGCAGATGCCCAACCGCTTCCTGGCCGGCACCGCGGCCGCCGGCGGCGTGGCGCTGATCAACTCCATCGCCAACCTCGCCGGCTTCGGCGCGCCCTGGATGCTGGGGCTCATCAAGACATCCACCGGCAGCCTCTCGCCCGGCCTGTACGTGGTGGCGGCGGTCGAGGTCTGCGCCACCCTGCTGATCCTCGCCTGCGTGCCTTCGCATCGCAAGCAGTCATGAAAGAGAACAACCAATGACCCTCACAGCCACCCGCCTGGACCTGGCCGCGCTCAACGCCATGGACCGCGACGCCTTCGTCGCCGCCGTCGGGCCCACTTTCGAGAACTCTCCCTGGGTTGCGCAGGCCGCGTGGGCTCGCAGGCCCTTCGCGGACACCGACGCGCTGCATGCCGCAATGCTCGACGTGGTGCGCGAGGCGCCGCACGAGCGCCGCATCGCTTTCCTCTGCGGCCACCCCGAACTGGCCGGCCGCGAAGCCCAGGCCGGCACGATGACCACCGAATCCGTCGGCGAGCAGCGCAGCGCCGGGCTCGACGCGCTCAGCCGCGAAGAGCTGGACGAAATGCAACGGCTGAACCGTGCGTACCGCGAGCGCCACGGCTTCCCCTTCATCATCGCCGTGCGCCGCAACACCAAGCAGCAGATCTTCGAGGCAATGCGCGCGCGCGCCGAGGCGAGCACGCAGGCCGAGCACCGCGCCGCGCTCGACCAGATCGGGTTCATCACCCGGGGGCGCATCGACGCGCTGCTGGACGGCTGAAGCCGTCTTTCCTCTCTCTTCCCGACGACACGTTCCCGTTCCCGCCGGCTGGTGCATCCCATGCACCGGCGAGGCCTTCCATCGCCCGAAAAAGGCAACAACGACAGGAGACAACAGCATGGCGAATCAAGTCGTATCCCAACCCGCGCGCAGGCAGTTCGCGCTCTCGGGGCTGGCGCTGGGTGCCGCGGCGCTGACCACGCGTGGAACGCTAGCGCAACAACAGCCCAACGCCGCGCCGGCCGGCCCGGCCCAGGCCAGCGGCCCCATCGTGCTGCACGGCGCGAGCCCGCGCCTGACGGTGCATGCGCTGGACACCTTCCACGGCGCGGCCGCCACCGGCCTGCGCATCGATTTCTCGCGGCTGGAAGGCGGCAGCTACAGGCCGCTGCGCAGCGTCGTCATGAACGGCAACGGCCGCTCCGAAGAACCGCTGCTGATCGGCGACAGCTACCAGGCCGGCGACTACGAACTGCTGCTGCACGTGGACGACTACTTCGCCAGCAGGAAGGCTGTGCTGCCCATGCCGCCCTTCCTGACCAGGCTGCCGGTGCGCATCCGCGTGGCCAACGTCGCCGAACGCATCCACTTGCCGATCCAGTTCGGCCCCTGGAGCTACACCTATTCGCGCGGCAGCTGAGCTCACCGGATTCACGAAAGGACACGACATGACCGGCATCTCGACCCACGTGCTCGACATCACCAACGGAAGGCCCCTGGCCGGCCTGCAGGTGGAGCTCTACGACATGGCGACCACTCCGCCCACGCGCCTGAACAGCACCCGCACCAACGCCGACGGCCGCACCGACGCGCCCATGCTCGCGGCCAAGGACGCGCGCACCGGCCACTTCGAACTGCGCTTTCACGTCGGCGACCACTTCAAGGCCGCCGACGGGCTCTCGGACGTGGTGCCCGTTCGCTTCTCCATCTTCGACGCCGCACAGCACTACCACGTGCCGATGCTGTGCGCGCCCTGGTTCTTTTCAACGTATCGCGGCAGTTGACTGCCGCCGGAGCCCCTAGCGATGACCCAACCCCAACTCCAATCCGAACCCAACGCAGAGAAATACATGGTGGATGCCATCCGCCTGGCCATGCGCAACGTGCGCGAGCGCAGGACATGGCCCTTCGGTGCTGTGCTGGTGCGCGACGGCAAGGTGCTGGCCCACGCGGTCAACGAGGTCGATGCCCTGTGCGACCCCACGGCCCATGCCGAGATGCAGGCCGTGCGCATCGCCGCCAAGGCGCAGGGCGGCACCGACCTGTCGGGCAGCGTGGTGTACGCCAGCGGCTATCCGTGCCCGATGTGCCTCACGGCGATGTACCTGGCGGGAGTGAAGGAGGTCTACTACGCCTACTCCAACGAGGACGGCGAGCCGCACGACCTGTCGGCCGAGCGCGGCTACCTGGAGATAGCGCGGCCCATCGAACAGCGCGAGATGCCCGTGCGCGCGCTGCCGGTGCGCGACGAGGGCGAGGACCTGTACGAGGCCTGGTCGCGCGCGACGCGCTGAGCTCCCGGGTCAGGCCTGGGGCTCGTTGCAGACCGCTTCGATGTTGTGCCCGTCCGGGCCGATGACGAAGGCCGCGTAGTAGTTCGCGTGGTATTGCGGGCGCAGGCCGGGCGGTCCGTTGTCCCTGCCTCCCGCCTCCAGCGCCGCGCGATAAAACGCGTCGACCTGCTGGCGGGTCTCGGCCTTGAACGCCAGGTGAAGGTGCGCCGGCTTCTCGTCGGTCTGGAAAAGGCACAGCGAGGCCTTGCTCTTCGAGGCGAGTTCGACGCCGTAGCTCGGCACGCCCTCGGAAACGACGGCGACGCCGAGCGGTTCGAGCGCCCTTAAGAAAAACGCCTTGCTCGCCGCGTAGTCGCTCACGCCGAATTTGACATGGTCAAACATGAGTTTCCTGTTGTTTCAAGATCTGTGGAGGCCGGGCGGCCCGAGGCCGGCGCAAGCATAAACCCGTGATTCCGGGGGCGCGACGCGGCCCGAAAGCCTCCTGGCGACGGGGGAACCGCTGCCGGGGCCGCTTCGCCGTCAAAATGCCGGCCATGGAATCTCTGATCGAACAACTCTCCGACTCGGTGGCTTCGGCCCGGACGCTGGAAGACCTGACCCGTCCGATGCTCGAGATGCTCGGCGCGGTGACCGGGCTGGAGTCGACATACCTCACCACCATCGACCTCGACAAGGGGCAGCAGCACATCCTCTTCTCGCGCAATGTGCGGCAGCTGAGCATTCCAGAAGGCCTCACCGTGCCTTGGGCCGACACGCTTTGCAAGCGCGCCATGGAAGAGGGCCGCACCTACACCGGCGACGTCGCCAGCTGCTGGGGCGATTCCGACGCGGCAAAGGAGCTCGGCATCCAGACGTACGTAAGCACGCCGGTCAAGACCGAGGGCGGCGACCTGTTCGGCACCCTGTGCGCCGCGAGCTCGACGCAGCAGCCCCTGGCGCCGCATGCCGAGCCCGTGCTGCAGCTGTTCGCGCGGCTGATCGGCCAGCAGGTGGAGCGCGAGCTGCTCTACAGGAAGCTGGAGAAGGCCCATGCCGAAGTCGTCACCCTCGCTTCCACCGACGCGCTCACGGGCCTGCCGAACCGCCGCACGCTCGTCGACGGCCTGCGCAGGCTGATGGCGCAGGCCGAGCGCGACGGCACCAGCGTGCTGGTCGGCTTCATCGACATGGACGGCTTCAAGAAGATCAACGACACCCACGGCCACGACATCGGCGACGAGTTTCTCGTCGCCATGACCGCCCGCATGTCGACCTCGCTGCGCGCGGGCGACATGCTGGCGCGCAACGGCGGCGACGAGTTCGTGGTGATCGGCGCCGGCCCCGCCTTCGACCAGGCGCCGAACGCCGCGGCGCGTTCGCTCGCCGAGCGGCTGGGCGAAAGCACCGTGGGCGAACTGCGGCTGCAGGGCGCCACGCTCGACTACCGCGGCGCGAGCGTCGGCGTGGTCGCCATCGACCCGCGCACCACCTCCGCAGCGCAGGCGCTGCGGCTGGCCGACGAGGCCATGTACTCCGTCAAGCGCGGGCGCCGCGCCGTGGCGAACCACCGGGAAACGGCTTCGGCCTGAGCGGCGCAGCCAGGTGCCGTCGCCGCCCCGGCTCGCGGCGGGGGCGGCGCGCAGCCCGGGGGAAGGGCCTCGCGATGCGGCATCGAACCTGGTGAAGATGCTGGAGCCGTCGCGCGCGCAGCCGTCGATTTCGATGGCGATGCCCTGGCGCAGGCAACGGCGCAAAGAACCACGGGACCTCCTTTTTGCGGCTGTGGATGAAGCCTGCGAAAGCGCATGGGAGTGGTCAGGGAGTGTTCATAAACCCGCTCCAGTATTGAACTCCAAAGTACTACTTCTGCTCGTGGGCTGCGGCCTCGCCTTCGTTCGGGGGCTGGAGTCCGGAAAGCGTTCCGGAGGTGCTGCCATGCGCTTGACCAGCATGAATTCCGTCGGGACTTCGGGGCCGGCGACATATCGGGTCTGGACCGACGACCCCGAGGGTTTCTCGACCCAGCGCATCACGCCGATGCACCACAACTTCCACGAGCATCCGCTGTTCCAGGTGCCCGAACTCGTGAAGCTCGGCATGGAGCTCTCGAAGGTGGACCAGTGCAGGTTCATGGACCCGAAGAGAACGATTTCCTCGGCGCTTTCGCACGAGGGCAGGCCGCCGGGCGGGCGCAGCATCGACGAGTTCTTCGAGCGCATGGAGGAGCCGGGCTCGTCGTGCGCCTTCTACAACATCGAAGTCGTTCCCCGCTATCAGGCCTTGCTGATGTCGGTGGTGAACTCCATGCGCGCGCTCGTGGAGCGCGAGCAGCCGGACATCTTCAGGGTGAACGGCTTCGTGTTCTTCTCGGCGCCGCCTTCCGTCACGCCCTTCCACATCGACCGCGAGAACAACTTCTGGCTGCAGCTGCATGGGCACAAGATCCTCAACGTGTGGGACCACCGCGACCGCGGCATCGTGCCGGCCGACGCCGTGGAGGATTTCATCGTCACGCAGTCGCTGAAGAAGGTGCGCTTCAGCGAAGCGTTCATGCCGCTGGGGCTGGAGTTCGACGCGCGGCCGGGCGATGCCATCTACTTCCCCAGCACCTCGCCCCACATGACCCGCTCGGAGGTCGGCGGGACCGGCGCCGGCGATCGCCTGTCGATCTCGATCGGCGTGACCTTCTACACCGCCGCCACGCGCGAGGTGGCCCGCATCCACCAGGTGAACCGGCTGATGCGCAAGTGCGGCCTGTCGCCCTCATACCCGCGGGAGTCGCCGGTAGCGGATGCGGTGAAGTCGGCCATCGGCGGTTTCGTCGGTGCCGGCCGTGCCCGGCTCGGCGCTGCGCGTGCGCGCTTCATCAGCATGGCCACGTCGCGGCGAATGAGGCACACGCCGCCGCCGGGGTCCTACTGAGCCTGTGTCGGTCGCGGCATCGCTTCCCCCGTGCGGGATTCGCCAGCATCACGTTCTCTAGCGCCTTGATCCGCCACTCGCCGGCCAGCCGCGTCAGTACGGCGAGGATCAGCGTATCGACGACCTGGGGCCCCGCAGGATGTGCCGCACCTGCCGGGAGGTGGTGTCGTCTCTTCTCTGAAACCGGCGTCCGTCAGCAGGGGTGCGCAGACGGCGCTACTGCGAAGCGGCCAGGAATTTGCTGATCAACCCGACCGTAACGCCGGTACTCTCTTCCATCAACCAGTGTCCTGCACCTGGCACGACTTCTCCGCGCACATTGGTTGCCGCATTGCGCATGACGATCGCCATGTTGTCGCCGAAGGACTTCTCTCCGCCAATGGCGAGCACCGGCATGGCGAGCCTGGTCTTGGAGAACGCGATGTTGTCGGCAACGTCGTTGCTGGCGATGGTGTTGAACTGCGCGAAGGCGGCGCGCATCGCGCCCGGCTGCGCATAGAGCCTGGCGTAGTGCCGCCGCGTCGCCTCGTCGATCTTCGAAGGCGTGCCGGCAAACTCGTTCCAGAACCGGTCGAGATAGATGCGCTCCCTGCCGGCGACCAGTCGCTCGAAATCGCGGCCGCCGGCGTTGAAGTGCCACAACGCGGGCCACAGGATGATCTGGTCCCATGGCGCGACGCCGGGCACGGGCGCGTCCATCACGACGAGCTTGTCGACCTTGTCGGGGTAGCTGGCCGCATACGCATAGGCGACCATCGTGCCGATGTCATGCCCGACGACGGCGCTCTGGTCCTGCTTCAGGGCAGTCACGACCGCGCGTATGTCGGCAGCCTGCGACTTCTTGTCGTAGCCACTGGTGGCCTTCGACGATTTCCCCATGCCGCGGAGGTCCGGCACGATCACCAGGTGCGTCTTCGCGAGCTCTTGCGCCAGCGGGGCCCACATGTCGCCCGTGTCGCCGAACCCGTGGATGAGCACCACGGCGGGGCCGGCACCGCCGGAGCGGACAAAGATGCTCGCGCCATCCGCCAGGGTGACGGTCCGGGTCTTGAAGCTGCTCGGGAAGGCCGGTTGTGCTCCGGCATTGGCTGTGCACAGCACGGCAATCAACAGGGCCAATACCAGCGCAAGGCGATTCTTCATGTCGGAGCTCCACTGTCGAGGACCAGATAGGCGCGACGCATTCTGAGGCTTTGTTGCGCAGCGAGCCAACGATATTTGGTTCAAGCCGGGCGCCGGCCCCGCTCATCGCTCGCGAACCAGCCGGAAATATCGCCACATTCCCCACACGACGCCGACGGCGAGACCGATCCCGACGCTCCAGCCGGCCGGCAAGCCAAATCCGAGTGCCAGGAGCAGCATCAATCCGGCGCAGACAAGGCCGATGAAAACGAGGGTGACGAAGTCGAACCGGGCGACCGCCAGCGTGTCTTCGGCAAGGCCGCGGTCACGGTGGCCGCGCTTGTGGCGCAGACGCCGGAACAGGAAGACGTCGGCAACGAAATCGAAGATGCCGACGAAAAGATCGGCCAGGATGCTCCACATCAGGGGGCTCCATTTGCGGTGACACCCCGGAGTTCCTGCTGTTCTCATGGTGCTCCGACCAGGGTGGGCGGCGGAGCACCGGAAAATGTTACCGCCCTTTCAGCTGGGGTTGCCGCCGTAGCCGGTGTCGGTGCGAGGTCACGCAGGTGACCCGTTCGACCGATGGCGCACCGGCAATCGCGCCCTAGACCCTGAACCAGATCCTGAGCGTCACGTACAGCGCGTAACCCAGGGCGAGCACCATCCACACCATGAAGAGCACGTTGGCCCAGAATTCGCCGGGATTGGCCGCCAGGGTATAGAGCTGTCCCGCACAGCCCTTGCCGATGCATGGCACCTCTGCCCGGACCAGCGCGCGCAGCACGCCGAAGAAAAGGTAGCAGGCGATGCCGCCAGCCATCAGGAAGCCCACGGGCCCCACGATTCCCTTGGTGAGCTCGCCGTTCTCGTCGCGGTTGCCCTTGCGCAGCAGGTTCTGCCCGAACCTGTACCAGGCGAAGCCCAGCAGGAGCATCAACGAGTAGTAGAGAACGTCACGCATGTCTTCGGGATGTGGGTAAGGTCGTGGCCGACTTTAGCCGAGGCTCATCCAAAACCCGATTCGCCGCGTACACCTGTCCATGCACGCCCCCGCGCGTGTCCCCAGAGGAAAGACCAGACGCACATGCCGCAGGACATCGCATTCGCCATCCGCCGGGCCTTGAAGGGGCTGCTGCCGTTCTCCTGCTTCGACCACCGGAAGCGCTGCCCGGTGGGCCGCCATCTCTTCGAGTGCCGCGCATGAGCAGCGGCATGACCGTGGTCGCTCTTGCGGGCCTGGCGTGGACCGCATCGCTGGCGCTGCCGACCTGGGCCGTGAGCCTCGCACGGCACGACGCGAGCTTCGTCGACCGGATGTGGTCGGTCTTCATTGCGGGTGCCGGCCTCGTGTACTTCCTGCTGCTGCCCGCGCAGACCGCGCGCGGACTGTGCATGGCGGTATTGGGCACCGCTTGGGCGCTGCGGCTGTGCATCTACGTCACGTGGCGCAACTGGGGGCATGGCGAAGACCGCCGATACCAGGCGATACGCGCGCGCAACCAGCCGAACTTCGGCTTCAGGAGCCTGTATCTGGTGTTCGCGCTGCAGGCGGTGCTGGCTTGGATCGTGTCGGCGCCTTTCCTTCCGGGCATGGCGGCTGCGCGGCCGCTCGGTCCGCTCGATGCGGTCGGCGGCGCGCTGGCGCTCTTCGGCATCCTCTTCGAAGCCATCGGCGACGCGCAGATGGCGCGCTTCAAGGCCGACCCCGCGAACCGTGGCCAGGTGATGGACCGCGGCCTGTGGCGCTACACGCGGCATCCCAACTACTTCGGCGAGGCCTGCACATGGTGGGGCATCTGGCTCATGGCCATCGGCGGCGCAGGGTGGGGCGGGGCGTGGAGCATCGTGTCGCCACTGCTCATGACGTGGCTGCTGCTGAAGGTCTCGGGTGTGCGCATGCTCGAAAGCGACATCGGCGAGCGCCGCCCCGCCTATCTCGACTACATGGCGCGCACCAACGCCTTCGTGCCGGGGCCGGTGCGCGGCGATCGCTCGAAGCATTAGCCGGTGGCCTTGGCCGCCTGGCGGTGGCACCATGGCCGCGGTGAAGCCTTCGTCGAACAGATCTTCCTTGGTGATGATGCGCATCGTCTTCTGGAGCACGGCACTTCTCGCGCTGGCCATCCTCGCGGGCGTGGTGTACGAGCAGGTCGGCCGCTACCGGGCGCAGCGGGACTTCCCCGCGCCGGGAAAGATGGTCGATGTCGGCGGCGGGCGCCGTATCCAGCTCGACTGCCGGGGCTCCGGTTCGCCCACGGTCGTGTTCGAGGCCGGGCTCAGCGTCGATGGCTCGCTGAGCTGGTCGGCAGTGCAGCCGGCCATCGCGGCGCGCACGCGGGCATGCGCCTACAGCCGCGCGGGGCTGATGTGGAGCGACCCATCGGGTGCGCCGATCAGCGCGAAGCAGGTGGCAAGCGATCTTCACGAGGCTCTGGCGCGAGCGGGAGAGCGCGGGCCTTTCGTGCTGGTCGGGCAGTCGCTGGGTGGACTGTTCGCCACGACCTTCACGCGGTACTTCGGCGACGAGGTGGCGGGGCTGGTTCTGGTGGACCCGTCGCATCCAGACCAGGTGGCGCGCGTCGCGGCCTACATGACGGAAACCCGCTCGCTGCGTTCGCGCATCGCGGTGTCGCTCGCGTGGACCGGCCTGCTGAGGGCGGCGGCCCCGAGGCTGCTGCCCCGTGCGCCGAACCAGAGCGAGCGCGATGCGCGGGCGGTCCGGGCCTACGCGCCGATGTCGATGGTCACGCAGATGGCGGAGAGCGACGCGACCGATGCCATGCTCGCCGAGGCGGGCGCCTTCCGCGACCTGGGCAGGCGTGCGCTGGTGGTGCTCACCGCGATGGCGCCGTACACCGAGGCCGAGCTCCGGGGAATGAAGATCACGCCCGCACAGGGCCGCGAGGTGCTGGCCATCTGGCAGCAGCTCCACATGGAAGAAGCGGAGTGGTCTTCGCGCGGCAGGCACCTGTCGCTGCCGAACTCCAGCCACGACATCCAGTTCGACGACCCGGAGGCGGTGATCGAGGCGGTGCTGTCGGTCGTCGAGATGGTTCGCGAGGACGGCGGCGGGCGGCGTTGAGCGCCCCGCCGCGTCCGTGCATTACCAGCGGAACTTCACGCCCACGCTGCCCTCGACGCCGCTGCTCTTCGTGCGCACGCCGCCGCCCGAGGCCCAGAGCTTGCCCAGCTCCGCGTACAGGCTCGCGTTCTGCGTGAGCTGCAGCGTGGCGCCCGCCGCCAGTTCGGTGCTGGTGCCGCCGGTGCGCGTGGCGATGTCGGTGTAGGCCGCGGGTCCGATGAAGCGGGCGGTGTCGGTGCCGCTGCCGTTGCGGTAGACGTTGAAGCGCACATAGGGCTGCAGCAGGCCGGCGGAGGTGGCGATCTCCCCCTTCACCCGCACGCCGGCGCGCGCCATCCAGCCGCTGTGGCTGTGCTGCTGCACCAGCGCGGCGGCGATGCCGCCGTCGTCCAGGCTGATGCGCTGGTGCACCAGTTGCAGCTGCGGCTCGATGGTCCAGCCCGGCGCGATGGCGAATGGCTGGCCGACCTCGATGGAGGCCAGCAGGCTGCTGCCCTTGCCGGAGCTGGAATAGCTCAGCGCGGGCGATGCCGTGTAGTGATGGCGCCCGGCCTGCAGCACGCCGTCGACGTACAGGCCGCTGTCGTTCTTCCAGGTGGCGTAGGCGCCCAGGTACTGGCTGCGCAGGTCGTTGGAGCCGGCCGCGTAGTTGACGATGCCGCGCGCGAAGCCGTTCACGCGCATGTCGCCGTTGAGTTCGCCGAGGTAGACGCCGGCGCGCCAGTGGGCGTCGGCCCAGAGATCGGTGCCGGCCTGGAAGCCGGTGAGGCGTCCCTTGCTGGTGGGGTTCACGGTGCCGCCCTGACTGATGGTGCGGTCGGTGCTGACGATGCGGGCCCAGACCTGGCGGTAGCTCCGGTCCTGCATGGCCGGGCCGGCGTCGTTGCTGCCGGGCGGGCCGTCGTCGCCGAAGCGCTGGCGCATGCTGCCGAGCATCGACAGGTTGGCCTGGCGGAACTGCTCGGGCAGCGCGGCGTACAGCGGCACTTCGGTGCGGTAGGTGGGCACGCTCACGCCCCCACCGGTGCCGCCGCCGCTACCGGTGCTGCCGGTGCTTCCGCCTCCGCCGCCGTTGGCGGGAGGCGTGACCACGGCGCTGGAGCGCAGGTACCAGTTCTCGCCCGCGCCGCTCGCATCGGCGGCATACAGCCGGTACTCGTAGGCGCCGGCATCGACGTGGCCGCCCGCGAGCGCAAAGGCGTTCTTGGTGGTCTGCGCGGTGGTGGTGGCGCCGTTGATCGCGCTGACGACCTCGATGCCATTGCCGGTGGTCAGCGCGCCGAGTCCGCCGAGGTTGGTGATCTGCACGTTGGTCGTGCCGCTGGCGATGGCGGTCGCGCCGCTGAGCACGAGCTTGTCGCTCGCGCTGCTGCTGTCGCCGAGTGCAGTGCCCAGCCGGAGCGTGCCGCCGTTGCCCACCCACGGGCCGGTCACGGTGAGCGTGGTGCCCGGCGCGGAGCCGACGAGCGAGACGGTGCCGCCATTGGCCATCGACGCGATGGTCTGGCTCTGGCCGGCGAGGTCCAGCGTGGCGCCCGACGCGACCGTGAATGCGCTCGCGTTGCTGAGCGCATTGGCTGCTCCGGCGCGCAGGGTGCCGGCGTTGACGCTGGTGGCGCCGGTGTAGACGTTGGCGCCCGACAGCGTCAGCGTGCCCGCGCCGCTCTTCACCAGGCCGGCGGTTCCGGAGACGGGGCCCGACCAGCCCATGTCGTGCCCGTTGGTGTCGATGGTGCCGGTGCCGCCCAGCAGCAGCGGGCTGCTCAGGCTCAGGCCGTCGGCGCCCGCGACGATGCTGGCGGTGGCGCCGCCGTCGATGGCCACGGCGCCCGTCAGCGCCGCGCCGGCGCCCAGCGTCAGGCTGTTGCTGCCGCCGGTGAACTCCACGGCCGCCGCGCGGGTGACGCCATCGCCGCCCGTGCCGCCGGTAATGCTGCCGCTGTGCACGATGCCGAGGTTGGCGCCCGACACGCCCACACCGCCCGCGCCGTTGGCACCGCTCGCGCCCCCGTTGCTGCTGGCGCCGCCGACGCCGCCGTTGCCGCCGGTGATGGAGCCGCTGTTGGTGATCGTCGTGCTGGCGCCCGTCGCCCGCAGGCCGATGCCGCCATCGCCGCCGGCGCCCGGTGAGCCGGTTCCGCCCGCGCCGCCGCCGCCGGCCCCCCCCGCGCCACCGGCGCCGCCGCTGACCGCCCCCGTGTTGGTCACCGAGACCGCGCTGCCCGCCAGCGTGATGCCGCTGCCGCCCGCGCCGCCGCCGCCGCCCGATGCGTTGGCGCGCGCCGGCAGCAGCTCGGAGCCGCCCGCGCCGCCGGCACCGCCGGCGACGACGCCGTTGTTGGTGAAGACGATGCCCGAGGTCGTCGCATTCAGGAAGAAGCCGGCGCCGCCGCTGCCGCCGCCACCGGCTTGCGAGAAGGCGTCGCCGCCCTTGCCGCCGGCGCCGCCGGTCGAGCTGCCGGTGGCGGTGTAGTTGCCGGTCGGCCCGATGAGGATGGAGCCGTAGCCTCCCGCACCGCCCCCACCGGCCGCCCAGTAGCCGTTGCCGCCCGCGCCGCCAGCGCCGCCCGTGTAGCTGTCGGAAGAGGTGGTGACGCCAGTGCCGATGGACGCGCCCTGGAAGCCGCCACCGCCGCCGCCGCCGTAGCCGTTTCCGTTGCTGAAGTCGCCGGTCTGCGACTGGCCGGCCGCGCCGTTGTCGCCCTGCAGCACGCCGGGGCTGACGACGTTGCTGCCCGCGCCCGCCGCGCCGCCCGTGCCGGCGGTGGCGCCGGCGAAGGAGCCGATGTTGGCTGCGGAGCCGGCCGTCGGGCCCGCGTCGGTCGACGATCCGCCGGCGCCGCCGCTCGCATTCACCGTGGTGTCGTTGAGCCCGCCGCTGCCGCCACTGCCGTCGGCACCGCCCGAGCCGGCGTGCAGCGAGGTGTCGTTGGCGGGCTGGCCGCCCGCGCCGCCCGCCGCCAGCGCCGGGCCGGCACCCAGCAGCAGCGCCGCGAAGGCTGGGGCGAGCGCGAAGGCAATGGCCATCGCCTCGGCCGGCTGTTGCGCCGATCGCGCATGGCCGCGCGAGGTCTCGGGTGCGGCGACCCAGGTGCCGCGGGCTTGATTCCAGAGGGTCCGAAAAACCTTGTTCATGGCTTCCCAACTTGTTCGTTCGTCGCCTGAACGGGCAGGCTCCCGCGTGCGGGCGCGAGTCTGTCCCTCGCCTGCACATGCCGTCGTTTTCGATTTGCAAGCCAAAAATGTAAGTACGCGTTGCGGCGGGCGATATGCCCGGAAGCGGGTACCCAGGCGGGGGCCGATGGCTGCCGAGGCGGGTGCGGGCAGTGCGCGCCTGCACCGCCGGTTGAGGCTCAGCGCGCTACGGGCGTGACGCCGTGTGGCGCAGGCATACCCTGAACTGCATCAAGAGGTAAGCAGTGTTTCGCGCGAAATACAAAGACAAAGGGGCGAGGGCTAGAGGCCTGCCAGTCGGCGAGGGCGCTTCTTCTGCTGGCCGTGCCCGAGGCTCTGGAGGTAGGCGCAGAACATGTCGGCCATGGCGTCCGAATAGATCTTGATCTCCGCGTCGGTGCGCGGACTCTCCGAGAACTGCTTGCCCACCGAGCTGAACGTGGTCGTGATCAGGTCGGCCGCCAGCGCCCGCGTGGCTTCGCCGGCGTCGGGCAAGGCCCCGCGCATGAAGGTCTGCATGATGCGGTCGCCGGCGGCGCGTGCCTCGTGCGCCTCGGGCGCATCGCGGTAGAGCGGGGCGGCGTCGTTGAGCGCCACGCGCATTCCGGCTTCCTCGCACTCCGACCGCACGAAGGCGTGCACCAGCATGCGCAGCCGCTCCAGCGGCGGGCGCTGCGCGTCTTCGAGGATGCCGCAGAGCATGTCGCTCGTTTGCTTCCACTCGTCGCTTTGCAGCCGGAAGAGGATCGACGCCTTGTTGGGGAAGTACTGATACACCGACCCGACGCTGACGCCGGCCCTCTCGGCCACGCGCGTGGTGGTGAAGCGCTGCGCGCCTTCCTTCTCCAGAACCTGAAGGGCTGCCTCGAGGATGGCCGCGACGAGGTCGTTGGAGCGGGCCTGCTTGGGCTTTCTTCGGGAGGAGATCGGCGGGTTCTGACGGTCGGCCATGGACGGGGTTCGCAACGCGAATAGGAAATGTGAATGTTCCTTCATATTATTGGCCAACCTTCACTCGGACACGAAGAACCCCTGTGACAACCCTCACCAACAAACCACTGGCGCCCCTGCTGGAGCGCCTGTTCGCCGAGGCCGCCGAGGCATCGCCCGCGATGAGCGCGGCGATCGCCGGCCTGTCCGACGAAGAGCGCTCGAAGCTGATGCGCAGCAAGACCGGTTACATCGATCTCTACGCGCGGCTCAAGGACGTTCCGCTGCCCGTCTCGCGCGAGACCGGCCTGCTGCTCTACATGCTGGCGCGCAGCGGCGGCGCGCGGAACATCGTCGAGTTCGGCACTTCCTTCGGCATCTCGACGCTGCACCTCGCCGCCGCCCTGCGCGACAACGGCGGCGGCCGCGTCGTCACCACCGAGTTCGAGCCCTCCAAGGTGGCGCGCGCCCGCCGCAACCTCGAGGCTGGCGGCCTCGCCGACCTGGTCGAGATTCGCGAGGGCGACGCGCTGCGCACGCTCGCAGCCGACTTGCCCGGGTCGATCGACCTGCTGCTGCTCGACGGCGCCAAGGCCCTCTACCCGGAGATCCTCGCGCTGGTCGAAAGCCGCCTGAGGCCCGGCGCATTCGTCGTCGCCGACAACGCCGACTACTGCCCCGAGTACCTCGCGCATGTGCGCTCGCCCGCCTCGGGCTACATGTCCACGCCCTTCGGCGATGACGTCGAACTGTCGATGCGGCTCGCATGAAACCGGCCGGCCTTCGTCTGTCGAGCGGCATCGAGCAGCCCGGCTGACTACCGCCACCACTCCAACGCGGACGCCACGGTGTCCGCAGTGCCAGTCGCACTGGCCGTAAGCGTCTGACGTCAACCAACGCACTCCACGACCCTTGCCGGTCGGGGTGCGTTCGCATGCGCGCTCCGGTCGGCCGGGAGAACACCACGAACCTGGACGACACCATGACTTCTCCATCGACACGGGCCACGACTTCATCGTCATCCCCACCATCATCGACGCGCGACCCCGCGCAGGGCCGTTTGCTGCTGCTGACGGCCATCCTCTTCATTTCCTATCTCTGCGTCGGCATGTCACTGCCCGTCGTTCCGATCTTCGTGACGGGGCAGCTCGGGCTGGGCAACGTGTGGGCCGGGCTCGGCGTCGGCATTGCCTTTCTCGCCACCGTGCTGAGCCGGGCCCATGCCGGCACGCGGTCCGACCGCGCCGGGGCCAAGGCCGCGGTGTCGCGCGGGCTGGTCTTTTATGTGAGCGGCGCGCTGGTCTCGCTGGTCGCGGGCCTGCTGGTGCAGTCGCCGTGGACGGCCTACCTCGTCCTGCTGGCGGGCCGGCTGCTGGTCGGCCTCGGCGAAAGCCTGGTCGGCGTCGGCATCATCGGCTGGGGCATCGGGCTCGTCGGCCCGGTGCGCTCGGGCAAGGTGCTGGCGCTGGTGGGCGCCGCCATCTACGGCGCGCTGGCGGTCGGCGGGCCGATCGGCCTCGCGCTGCAGCAGCGCTTCGGATACGCCGGCGTGATGAGCGTCGGCGTGATCCTGCCCTGCCTCGGCATGCTCGCGATCTGGCGCATGGCCGGCGTGCCCGCGCATCCGGGCGCCGAGCGGCCGCCGTTCTGGCGCGTGATCGGCCAGGTCTGGCCGCACGGCACCATCGTGTGCCTGCAGGGCATCGGCTTCGCGGCGATCGGCGCGTTCTTCACGCTGCATTTCCTCGACCAGCACTGGCGCTACGCCGGGCTGGGCCTGACGGCCTTTGGCGGCGGCTTCGTGCTGGTGCGCGTGCTCTTCGGCCACCTGCCGGACCGCGTGGGCGGACTGCCCGTGGCCATCGGCTCGCTTGCGGTCGAGACGGTGGGTCAGGCGCTGATCTGGAGCGCTTCCGATCCTGTGGTTGCCCTTGTCGGCGCGTTCCTCACGGGGCTCGGCTGCTCGATGATCTTTCCGTCCATGGGGCGAGAGGTCGTGCATCTGGTGCAGCCTCATCTGCGCGGCACGGCGCTGGGCGGGTTCTCCGCCTTCCAGGACGTCGCCTACGGGCTGACGGGCCCGCTGGCCGGGCTGCTCGCGGACAGGGCTGGGTACGGCGGCGTGTTCCTTGCCGGCTGCGGCGCCGCGGCGATGGGGCTGGTTATCGCGATCAGCCTTCGCCGGGCTCGGACACGCTCTCGGCCCTGACCTCGAAGGCGGCCTTCGCCTTCAGTTCGGCCTCGAGTCCGGCCTTCAGTTCGACGGCGACCCTCTCGGGGTCGCGGCGCAACTCCACGATGTCGCGCTCGCCGACGCACAAGCCCTCGAGCCGCACGTATATGCGCGAGAAGTCGCCGCCCATTGCGCGCGCCACGTCGCCGAGGCATTCGGCCAGCGTGGCGAAGCCGCCGTTGCGGTACGAGCTGGGAGGTATCACGCCCCTGGAGCGGGGCGCGCGAACGGAGTAGGCGTAGGACGAAACTTCCTTCCGCAGCTCCACCACGGGCTGCAGGCAGCGCTGTGCTTCCCCTGTTCTCTTCATGGCCGCAGTGTAGATGCGGCGATACCCCGTGGCCAGCCGGCCATCGGTCAGCCAAGAGTCAGGGACCGGCCGGCGGCGCAGCGACCGCCGCGGCCGGCTCAGCTGTCAGGCGGGCAACTTCTGCGCGGCAGGCGCCTGCAGCGGCGGCGTGCCGGTCTTGAACATGCTCGCGAGCTGCTTGCGAAGCTCGGGTGTGTCGGTGTGGCCGTGAACGGTCACGGCGTGCTGCACGGCGGCATCGAGCAACTCGCTCTCGCTGTCGGCGCTGAGCGCGACGCTGCAGTTCATGGTGCTCGGGTATTCGCGGCAGTCGATGTATTGGCGTGACATGGCGGCAGCTCCTTGGATGTCCTCACGGACGTGCTTCGAAGATCAGGTTGAAGGGCGTCTCGCTGGCGCGGCGGAAATGCGCGAAGCCGCCCTTGGAAGCCACGTCGCGAAGCCGCGCCTCGCCGGCCTGCGCGCCAAGGCACAGTCCCACTTCCTGCGAGCGCGAGGCGGGTGTGCAGATGAAGTTCGAGGCCGAATAGAACACGCGCCCCACCGGGTTCATGTTGTCTTCCAGCCGGTCGTTGGCGAAGGGCTCCACCAGCATCCAGGTGCCCTGCGGCTTCAGGCTGCCGCGCACGTGCGCCGCCGCTCCCACCGGGTCGCCCATGTCGTGCAGGCAGTCGAAGAAAGCGACAAGGTCGTAGTCCTTGCCCGGGAAGTCCTTCGCGCTTGCGACCTCGAAGCTCAGGCGCTTCGGATCGTCGATGCCTGCCTTGCGCGCCGTCTCGCGCGCACGCTCGATCGAGGGGGCGTGGTAGTCGAAGCCGACGAAGCTCGACTCGGGGTAGGCCTGCGCCATCAGCAGCGTGGAGGCGCCGTGTCCGCAGCCCACGTCGGCCACGCGCGCGCCGCGTTCGAGCGCGGCGGAAACGCCTTCGAGCGCCGGTATCCACTGGCTCACCAGGTTGGCCGCATAGCCCGGCCTGAAGAAGCGCTCCGTGCCGTGGAAGAGGGCGGGGTCGTGCTCGTGCCAGCCGATGCCCAGGCCGGTGCGCATGGCCTGGACCATCTTGGGTACGGCCTTGAACTGCGCCACGGCGATCTGGAACGCGCCGGGCACGAAGGCCGGGCTGCCTTCCTCGGCGAGCGCGAAGGCCTGCTCTTCGGTGAGCGAGAAGCGCTCGCTCTTCGGGTCGTACTCCACATAGCCGCTGGCGGCCTGTGCCGAGAGCCATTCGCGCAGGTAGCGCGGATCGGTCTCGGTGCGTTTGGCCAGCTCTTCCACGGTGCCCGGTCCTTTCGCCATTTCCTTGTACAGGCCGAGCTGGTCGCCCACGACGATGGTTGCGGCGTGCATCACGGCGCCGATGTCATGGACGAAGTTACCCATGAACGCGTTAAGCCTTGTTTCGTCGATAGCCATGTGTTTCCCCTTCGCCGGCGGACGGCTCGCGCGTCCCTTGCCTGCCTATACTGGGCTCGCGGCAGAGGGACGAAGGGCGATCCTCCGTCCCGATGCGTACGGGCGCCATACGCAGCAATGCGTATGCACGAAGAAAGGGGCATGCCATGACGCATCTCACGCGCGGCGACTGCGCGAGCGCACTCCGCCTGCTGGAACAGCTGGAATCCGGGCAGTCGCCCGTGCGGCATCACGGCGTGCATGCAATCCGGCGCAACGCCGCGAAGGCACCGGGCCGGCGAGAGTTCCGCCGCGCCTCTATGCAGGCCGAGCACTATCGCCGCGCGGGGCTGGAGCATGTGGTCGCGGTGGCGTTGCTGTACCGGTTGACCTGCGCGGAGGTATCAGCGCGCGCCGTCTCGCCGCAAAAGCGCACTCCGGCCCTCACGCCGCGCGAAGGCGAGGTCATGCACTGGCTGGCGCGCGGCAAGACCGACGCCGAGATCGCCGCCCTGCTCCAGATCAGCCCCCGCACGGTGCACAAGCACCTGGAGCACGTGTACGTGAAGCTGGGCGTGGAGACGCGCACCGCGGCCGTGATGCGCGCGCTCGGCATAGGCAGCGCGCTCTGAAAGGTTTGCGTGGCCCTCAGCGCGAGGCTGCCGCCGCCGGTGCATCCGCAGGTGAGGCGCCGCGCCCGATCATCCACGCGCACGCCGCCGACACCACGCCCGCGAACAGCACGTACAGGCAGATCTGCCATGGCTCGCCGCCGCCCGACTTCAGCAGCGCCGTCGCGATGATCGGCGTGATGCCCGAGGCGAAGATGCCCGAGAACTGGTAGACGAAGCTGATGCCCGTGTAGCGCACCTTCGCGTCGAACAGGTCGCAGAAGAGGGCGGCCTCCGGTCCGTACACCGAGGCGTACAGGATGCCGAAGGGAATGATGATCGACAGCCACACCAGCAGCACGTTGCCGCCGCTGTGCGTCATGAGCCAGAAGCCCGGGAACGCCGACACGGCCGTGATGAGCGAACCCCACATGTACACGCGCGGGCGCCCCAGCCGGTCGGACATGCGCCCGAAGAAGGGAATGGCGAAGCACATCACCACCGCCGCGGCCATCACGCCCAGCAGCGCCTCGGTGCGGTTGATCTTGATGGTGCTCGTGAGGTAGTTGATGGAGAACACGCCGAAGATGTTGAAGAACACCCCGTCGATGTAGCGCGCGCCCATGCCCTTCAGCACGTTGCCGGGATAGCGGCGCAGCATGTCCATGAAGGGAATGCGCAGCTCGGCGTTGCGCGCCTTCACGGCCGCGAACTCCGGCGTTTCCTTCACGTGCAGGCGGATGTACATGCCCACCATCACCATCGCGCCCGAGATCAGGAAGGCGATGCGCCAGCCCCACGAGAGGAACTGCTCGTCGGTGAGCAGCCACGACAGCAGCGCCACCACGCCCGAGGCCATGCACAGGCCGATGGCCAGCCCGATCTGCGGCAGCGAGGCGTAGAAGCCGCGCTTCTCCTTCGGCGCGTACTCGTAGGCCATGAGCACCGCGCCGCCCCATTCGCCACCCAGCCCGATGCCCTGCGCCACGCGCAGGAGCAACAAAAGCAGCGGCGCCGCGATGCCGATCTGCGCGTAGGTCGGCACCAGGCCGATGAGGAAGGTGGCCACGCCCATGATCATCAGCGTGATGATGAGCATGCTCTTGCGGCCGATCTTGTCGCCGAAGTGGCCGAAGATCACGCCGCCCAGCGGCCGCGTGACGAAGCCCACCGCGAAGGTCGTGTAGGCCAGCAGGGTCGACACCACCGGGTCGCTGCCCGGGAAGTAGAGCTTGTTGAACACGATGCCGGCCACCACGCCGTACAGGAAGAAGTCGTACCACTCGATGGTGGCGCCCACCAGGGCCGAAACCACCACCCTGCGAATCGCTTTCTCGTCGCTTGCGCTCATGTCTGTCTCCGATGAGGTTGTCGTGGCGGTCTCTGCGGACCGTGGGGTTCGTTCGATGCGGGAACTCACTGCGCGGCGGCTGCCGCTCTCGCGTCCTCTCTGATCAGGTCGACGGCCTTCTCGGCCATCATCACGGCGGGCGCGTTGGTATTGCCCGACACCAGCGTCGGCATCGCCGAGCAGTCGATCACGCGCAGCCCCGCCACGCCGTGCACGCGCAGGCGCGCGTCGACCACCGCGAGCGCATCGGCGCCCATGCGGCAGGTGCCGGTGGGGTGGAAGATGGTGGCGCCGTTGTTGCGGCAGAACTCCAGCAGGTCGGCGTCGCTCGCCGCGCCGGGGCCGGGCTTCACCTCGCGCTTGACGTAGGGGCGCATCGCGGGCGATTCGGCGATGGCGCGCGCGGCCTTCACGCCGGCCACGGTGGTCGCGCGGTCGAGTTCGGTCGAAAGGTAGTTGGGCTGCATCTCGGGGGGCTCGGCCGCGTCGAGCGAGCGGATGCGCACGTGGCCGCGCGACTCGGGCCGCAACTGGCACACCGACATCGTGAAGCCCGAGTACGGATGCACCTTGCCACCCGCCATGTCGGCCGAGAGCGTGGCCACGTGGAACTGGATGTCGGGCGTGGCCGCCACCGGCCGGCCCTCGGCATCCTTCAGCGCGCGCATGAAGCAGCCGCCCTGGTTGATGCCCACCGCCAGCGGGCCGGTGCGGTGCAGCAGCCATTCGAGGCCCATGCCCATCTGTCCGAACCAGGAGTTGAGCTGGTCGTTGGTGGTGATGGGCTTGGTGCATTCGTAGCCCAGGCGGATCTGGAGGTGGTCCTGCAGGTTCTCGCCGACGCCGGGCAGCTCCTGCACCACCGGAATGCCGAAGCGATCGAGCAGCGCGCGCGGCCCGATGCCCGAGAGCTGCAGCAGCTGCGGCGACTGCAGCGAGCCGGCCGACAGCAGCACCTCGCCGCGGCAGCGCGCGGTCTTCAGTTCGCCGCGCTGGCGGTAGGCGATGCCCGTGGCGCGCCTGCCATCGAACAGCAGCCGCCCGGCCATCGCCTCGGTCTCGATGCGCAGGTTGGGCCGCCGCTTCACCGCCGGCGTCAGGTAGGCCTTGGCCGTGCTGCAGCGCCAGCCCTTGTGCGTGGTGAGCTGGTAGTAGCCGGCGCCTTCCTGCGCGGCGCCGTTGAAGTCGTCGGTGCGCGGCACGCCGGTCTGCACGGCGCCGTCGATGAAGGCTTCGATGAGTTCGTGCTTCGCCGCGATGTCCGAAACCTTCAGCGGCCCCTCGCCACCGTGGAAGGCGTCGCCGCCGCGCTGGTTGCCTTCCGACCTGATGAAGTAGGGCAGCACATCGTCGTAGCCCCAGCCGGCGTTGCCCAGCGCGGCCCAGTGGTCGTAGTCCTCGCGCTGGCCGCGGATGTAGATCAGGCCGTTGATCGAGCTGGAGCCGCCCAGGGTCTTGCCGCGCGGCCAGTAGATGCGCCGGCCGTTCATGTTCGGGTCGGGGTCGGTCTCGAAGCGCCAGTTGTAGGTGGGGCTCCACATCGTCTTGCCGTAGCCGATGGGCAGGTGGATCCACAGCGACCGGTCCGCCGGGCCGGCTTCGAGCAGCAGCACCCGCGTGGCCGGGTCTTCGCTGAGCCGGCCGGCCAGCACGCAGCCGGCGGAACCCGCGCCGACGACGATGTAGTCGAACTCTTCTTCAGGCATGCAATGGTCCCGGGGGAAGTTCTGGAAGGGCGAGCGCCCTTGTTCGAACCGATCCTAGGTCATTGATTTTCGGAACGCAATGTTCCGTTTTTAACGTTTACCCGCATGCCGAGCCGGGTGGTGGCGGGGCGGGCCTTCCGATTCCTAAGCCAGTGCGCTATCCGCCGAGAGCCGAAGCACCGGCTCGGCGGCGCGCTCGGCAACGGCGCCGGGATGCGGCTTGCCGACCCGGAAGGCCGAGACCGCCTGCATCAGCTGCCCGACCTGGATGTTCATGCTCTGCGCCGCGGCCGCGCTCTGTTCGACCAGCGCCGCGTTCTGCTGCGTGGCCTGGTCCAGCTGCGTCACGGCTGCGTTGACCTGCGCGACACCGGCGCTTTGCTCGGCGCTGGCCGTGCTGATCTCGCCGACGATGGTTGCGACCCGCCTGATGGAATCGACGACTTCCGCCATGGTGGCGCCCGCGCGGTCGACCAGCGCCGAGCCGGCCTCGACGCGATCGACGCTCGCGCCGATCAGCGCCTTGATCTCCTTCGCGGCTTCGGCCGAGCGCCCCGCGAGGCTGCGCACTTCGGAGGCGACCACCGCGAAGCCCCGGCCCTTCTCGCCCGCGCGCGCGGCCTCCACGGCGGCGTTCAGCGCAAGGATGTTGGTCTGGAACGCGATGCCGTCGATCACGCCGATGATGTCCGCGATCCGCTTGCTGCCGTCGTTGATGCTCTTCATCGTCTCCACGACCTGCAACACGACTTCGCCGCCGCGCATCGCCACGCTGCTCGCGCCGTGGGCGAGCCTGTTGGCTTCGGTCGCGCTGGCGGCGTTGCGCCTGACGGCGGCGTTGAGTTCTTCCATGGAGGCCGCGGTTTCCTGAAGGGAAGAGGCTTCGGCCTCCGTCCGGCGGGAGAGGTCGTTGTTGCCCTGGGCGATCTCCACGCTCGCGACGGCGATGCTGTCGGCGCAGGAGCGGACCTGCCCGATCAGCGCGACCAGCTGGCGCCGCATGGCGACCATGGATGCCAGCACGCTGCCCTGCGGCGCCTCGTGCGCGCCGTCGATCTCGCTCAGGTCGCCGTCGGCGACCCTGTGGGCCGCCACGCTGAGCATGGCTGGCTCGCCGCCGAGCGCCGAGAAGAGACGGCGCGCAATGAAGACGCCGAGCGCCACCGCCGCCAGCACCGCGAAGCAACTCAGCGCGAGCAGCAGCGTCAGCTGCCTTGAATAGGCCGCCGCGGAAGCCTCGACATCCTTTTGCGATATTTCCGCGTTGTAGTCCGCGTATTCGACCGAGGCGAGCAGCAGCTGCAGGAGCAACGGCCTGCACGCGGTATTCATTCTTTCGATCGCTTCCTCGCGTTTTCCGGCGGCGGCGAGTTCGACGATGGAAAGGGCAATGGGCAGGTATTCCCTTTCGGTCTTTTCCATCTTTTCGAAGATGGCCCGTTCGCGCTGCGTCACATCGCTTTCCGTGTCGAGCGCCTTCTTGAGTTGCTTCAGCGCGGATTGCAGCTTCTCGTTGCTGTCGACCGCCATCGCCTTGGCCCGATCGCGCTCCGCCGCCGATTGCACGAGCACCATTTCGCGCACGCCGATGGCCCTCCGGCTGGCGGCGATGCCGATCTCGGCCGTCAGCGCCTTGCGGTGCGCGATGCCGGCGACGTAGCTGGAGAACCGGTGGTCGGCCGCATTCAGTGAACGCAGTGCCAGCAGGCTCACAAGCAGCACCAGCAGCGCGAGGATCGTGAAAGTCCCGGCGAGCAGTTTCCGGGTCGAGATATTTTTCATGGGTCCGGTGTCAGGGTAGGAAAAAGCGGGATCGCAATAAGCGCCGTCGGAATTGGGCGCTCTTCAATCGGCGCGAATTCCGTGCTTTTCTTTTCGGTCGGGATTTCAGGTTCTTGAGGCCATGCGCGGCCTTTTTTTTGATCACAAATTCATCGAATTGTTTACAAAAAAATTCCCGGACATTCTTTTGGGAGCCCAGCCGAATGCGCCTGCCTTTGCCGCACTGCATGCGCTGAATGGGGCCTGGAGATAGCGGGGCCGGGCAGTGGAACAATCGCCGTGGCCAGGCTGCGTCCATGGCCATACCTTTCCGGACCGACTTCTTTTCTTCACAAGGTTTATCCGCATGCCACGTTCCGCGCGCGCATCCGCCGCAGTGATTCCCGCCGCAGCGCCCCTCCAGGACGACGCGGAGTCCGCCGGCGTCTCCGGTTCCTCCGCCGAGCGCAGCCTGCGCCTGCTGGCGCTGCTCGCCAGCGAAGGCCGCGCGCTCACGCTGGCCGACCTGGCCGCGCAGCTCGGCCTGCCCAAGGGCACGGCGCACCGCATCTGCACGCAGCTGCTGGCAACCGGCTTCCTGGCTCGCGACGTGGACGAGCGCTCCTTCACCGTCGGCCCCGCGCTGCGCCGGCTGGCCTTCGACACGCTCAACCACGGCGTGGTGCGCGGGATGCGGCACGAGGTGCTGTCGGCGCTGGTGCGCCAGGTCGGCGAGACCTGCAACCTCACCACCCTCGACGGCGCGCAGGTGCTCTACCTCGACCGCGTCGAGGCGCAATGGCCGCTGCGCCTGACGCTCGACGTGGGCTCGCACGTGCCGCTGCACTGCACGGCCAGCGGCAAGCTCTTCCTGGCGCAGATGCAGGCAAAGGAGCGCGATGCGTTCATCGACGGACTGCCGCTGGAGCGCATGACGCCCAACACCATCGTCAAGGCAGCCGCGCTGCGCGCCGAGTGCGAGGCGATCGCGAAGCAGGGCTACTCCTGCGACCGCGAGGAATTCATCGCCGGCCTCGTGGCGGTGGCCGTGCCGGTGCGCGATGCGGCCGGCGCGGTGCGCGCAGCGCTGGCCGTGCATGCGCCCACGGCGCGCATGTCGATGGACGACGCGATCGGACGCATCGATGCGCTGAAGGCGGCGGCGCAGAAGATGGCTGGGCTGCTCTGACTTCGGCCTCTTCAGCCTCGCAGCTTCGTCAGCTTCGAGTGGGCGAGCGGCCACAGAATCCGCCGCTCGCGACCCGCGCAAGAGGAAGAAAGACGAAACGCATGCCCAACGCCGCCAAGACCATCCGCAGCTTCAACGCCGGGCGCGATCCGGAACGATTGGCGATGAAATACGCCAACCTGCGCTCCAGCCCCTTCGTCTTCCTGCGCGGCACCTGCCACCTGTTCTACGACCGCCTGCCGGCCGGCGCGCTCTTCTCCAAGGCCCCCACTGCATGGCTGTGCGGCGACGCGCACCTGGAGAACTTCGGCAGCTACAAGGGCGACAACCGGCTCGTCTACTTCGACCTCAACGACTTCGACGAAGCTGCGCTCGCGCCGGTGACGTGGGAGCTGGTGCGCTTCCTCTCCAGCATCCTGGTGGCGGGCGAGGGCCTGTGCAAGAGCACCGCCGATGCAGATGCCCTGTGCAGGACCTTCCTCGATGCCTATGCCGGCGCGCTCGTGCTGGGCAAGGCCCGCTGGATCGAGCGCGACACCGCAGGTGGCCTCGTCAGGGACCTGCTCGACACCCTCAAGGCGCGCACCCGCCCCGCTTTCCTCGACCGGCGCAGCGACCGCAAGGGCCGCAGGCGCTCCATCCGCTGCGATGGCAAGCACGCGCTGCAGGCCACCGAGGCGCAGCGCGAGCGGGTCACCAGGCTCATCGACAACTTCGCCGCCTCGCAGCCCAACCCCGGCTTCTTCAAGGTGCTCGACGTGGCCCGCCGCATCGCCGGCACCGGCAGCCTCGGCGTGGAGCGCTACATCGTGCTGATCGAAGGCAAGGGCTCGCCCGACGCCAACTTCCTGCTCGACCTGAAGCAGGCGCTGCCGTCGTCGCTCGTGCCGCACCTGAAGAAGACGAAGCAGCCCGAATGGCCTTCGGAGGCGCACCGCGTGGTCGGCCTGCAGCGCCGCATGCAGGCCGTGTCGATGGCCTTCCTGCATCCCATCGTCGGCCGCAAGTCTTCGTACGTGCTGCGCGGCCTCCAACCCAGCGAAGACCGCGTGATGCTCGACGTGAACCGCACGCGCCTCGCCGACATCCGCGGCGTGATCGCCGAGATGGGCCAGCTCATGGCCTGGGCGCAACTGCGCAGCTCGGGCCGCCAGGGCTCGGCCATCGCGGATGCACTGATCGACTTCGGCGCTTCGGTGAAGTCGTGGCGCGGGGACTTGCTGGATGCGGCGCATGAGTGTGCGGCGCAGGTGGTGGAGGATTGGGGGAGCTATTGCGAGGCGTATGACGCGGGGCTGATGGCGCCGCCGGCCTGACTGCCGACAGTCTTCACCACACCAGCCCGGCCACCGACCGCACCACGCTCATCGCCGCCAGCCCGATCAGCAGATTCAACACCAGCCGCCTGAACTGCTCCGGCGACACACCCTTGAAAGAGCGCTGCCCCCACCAGATGCCCGCCAGCATCGCAGGCGCCAGCCACAGCGCCCACTTGAGCGTGTCCGGCCCCAGCAGGTTGCCCGATGCGTGCGTCGACGAGGGCATCAGCGCAGCGCTGATGAGCGACACCACGTCGCTGAAGAGCAGCAGCGCGATCAGCGTGGCGCGCAGCGCGGCGGGTGCCATCTTCGCCGTGCTCAGGAGCACCGCGACCGCGATGCCGCCGATGGCTGCCACGCCGTTGATGAAGCCCGAGGCCAGCCCGGCGGCCAGTCGCAGACCGCGCGTGGGCTCCAGCGCGACATGCGCGCCGCTGCGCAGCAACAGGGCGGCGGCCATCAGAAGAATGCCGATCAGCAGGCGCAGCGGCGTCTCGGGCAACCACGCGAGCAGCGCCACGCCAAGCGGAATGCAGATCAGGTTGCCCAGCATCAGCCAGCCCAGCCAGGGCAGGTTGACGTCGCGCGCGATGCCGCGCAGCTGGCTCAGGCTGGCGAGGATCTCCAGCATGAAGATCGCGGGCACCACCAGCGCGGGCGACACCACCAGCGACATGCCCGCGACGGTGATGGCAGAGAAGCCGAAGCCCGCGAAGCCGCGCACGATGCCGGCCGCGAACACCACGCACAGGCTGTAGGCCAGCGTCGCCGGCGCCAGCGGCGGCACCAGCAGGTCGGCAGCCGTCATGCCTGGAAGAGCGGCAGCAGCTTCAGCCGCTGCACCTTTCCGGAGGGGCCGCGTGGCAGGTCCTGCACGAAGCGGTAGTGGCCCGGCGCCTTGTAGCGGCCGAGCACGGTGGCGGCGAACTCGCGCAGTTCTTCCTCGGTGCAGGCGCAGCCTTCGCGCAGCACGATGCACACGCCGATCTCCTGGCCGTAGTGGCGGTCGGGCACGCCCACCGAGGCGGCCTCGAGCACGGCGGGGTGCTTCAGCAGGGCCTCATCGATCTCGCGCGGCGCGATGTTCTCGCCGCCCTTGATGATGAGTTCCTTGATGCGGCCGGTAACGAAGAAGAAGCCGTCCTCGTCGCGGTGGCCGAGGTCGCCGGTACGCAGCCAGCCGTCGGGCGTGAAGCTTGCGCGCGTGGCTTCTTCGTTCTTGTAGTAGCCGAGCATCACGTTCGGTCCGCGAATGACGAGTTCGCCAGTGGTGCCGTCGGGCACGGCCGCGAGCTGCGCGTCGACCACGCCGGCCATGCAGCCCGAGGCGCGGCCGACCGAGCCGAGCTTGCGCGCGGCCGGGTCCATGGGGTTCGAGAAAGAAGGCGCTGCCGTCTCGGTGAGCCCCATGGTCTCGACGATGCCGATGCCGAACATCTGCTCGAAGGCGCGCAGGTGCTCCGGCGGCAGCGCGGCCGAGGCCGAGCGGCAGAAGCGGATCGACAGCGTCTGCGCGAGCGGCGGCTTCGGGCCTTCGAGCAGGTACGAGATCATGGTGGGCACCACGTTGATCCAGCTGCACTGCGTCTGCGTGGCCTGTTCCCAGAAGCGGCCGGCCGAGAACTTCGGCGGCATCGCGAGGCTGCCGCCGTGCGCCAGCGGCGCGAGCATGGTCACGGTGAAGGCGTTGATGTGATACAGCGGCAGTACCGCCAGCACGCGGTCGGACGGTCGCAGCCCGTGCTCCTCGCTGATGGCGTGCGCATTGGCGGCGAGATTGCGCTGCGTGAGCATCACGCCCTTGGGGTTGCCGGTTGTGCCCGAGGTGTACATCAGCAGCGCAACCGCGTCGGGCGAGGGCGGCGGCACGTCCGCGGCGGCTTCTTCCTCGCCGGGCAGCGCATCGCCCTCGGGGTCGACCACGATCAGCTCCACCGGCCGGTCGAAGGCTTCGACGATTCCGCGCACTCGCGATTCCCACTCGGGCGCGACGCAGACCAGGCGGCAGTCGGAATGCGAGAGCACGTAGTGCATCTGCTCGGGCTGAGACAGCAGGTTGACCGGGTTCACGCGAAAGCCGCCGTGCATCGCGCCCAGCAGCAGCCGCAGCGTCTGCAGGCCGTTGGGCATGACGACCGAGACCGTGTCTCCCGGCTGCATGCCGAGCCCGCGCAGCACGGCCGAGACGCGGCGGCACGCGCGCGCGAGTTCGCCGTAGGCGATGTGCTGTTCCGATTCGGTGGCGCGCGCGTAGACCGCGTGCGGCTGCTCTCGTGCCTGGCGCTCGATCAGCGCATGCACCGTGGTCGCGGCCGCCGTCATGTTCACTTCGCGCCGTGGCTGGCGAAGAAGGCGCCGAAGATGTCTTCCTCGCTCGGCACCACCTCGGGAATCGGCCGCGACACGCGCGTGATGTTCAGGTAGTGCCGGTAGTTCATGTTGTCCGAGAAGTTGTTCCTGCCCCAGGTGCCGCAGCCCATCGACAGCGAGAAGGGCAGCCCGTTGTCGAAGCTGCCGCCGGTGGCGATGCAGTGCGCCTGGTCGACGATGACGCGCGAGACCGGCAACGTGAGGCCTAGCGAGAGTGCGCGCTCGGGCATCGCGCTGTGAAGGCCCACGGAGTGGCCGGCGCCTTCGTACGAATAGATGCGCGCCACGGTGGCGGCGGCCTCGTCGAAGTCGCGCGCGGCGTACACCGCGAGCACCGGGCTCAGCTTTTCGCCGGAGAACGGATGGTCGTGGCCCACGCCGTCCTCGGCCACCATGAGGATGCGCGGATCGGCCTCGGCAATCGCCTGCCACGCCGCGCGGTTGGCGCCATCGACTTCGGCCGCGCGCTCGGCGATGACGCGCGCCGACTGTCCGATGACGGCGGCCGAGAGCTTGCCCTCGGGCCACATCAGCTTCTGCAGCGTGGCCTTCTGCGCGTCGGCGAGCATGACGGCGCCGCGGTCCTTCAGGGCGGAGAGCATCTTCGCGCGCACCGCATCGACGACGACGAGGCTGTTCTCCGACGAGCAGCTGGTCGCGTTGTCGAAGGTCTTGGAGCGCACGATGCGATCGGCTGCGGCCTCTACGTCCGCCGTCTCGTCGACGATACCCGCCACGTTGCCCGCGCCCACGCCGAAGGCCGGCGTGCCGCTCGCGTACGCCGCGCGCACGTTGGCCTGCGAGCCGGTGGCCACCACCAGGTCGCACAGCCGCATCAGCTCGGCGGTCGACTGCTTGTTGACCGGCGCGGGCAGCAGTTGCACCAGGTCGCGCGGTGCGCCGATGCGGTCGAACTGCGCGTGGATGAACTCGATGAGCCGCGCCGCCGTCGACCAGCCCTTGGGCGAGGGCGCGACGATGACCGCGTTGCGCCCTTTGAGCGCATTGATGATCTTGTTGGCCGGCGTCGCGCCCGGGTTGGTCGATGGCGTGATGGCGCACACCACGCCCACGGGCCGCGCGATCTCGACGATGCCGCGCGCCGGGTCTTCAGCGATCACGCCCACCGAGCGTGCGCCGTGCAGGTCGCGCAGCAGGCCGAAGGTCTTGCGGTGGTTCTTGCGCACCTTGTCCTCGACGTTGCCCACGCCGGTGTCGGCCACGGCCAGCTCGGCCAGCTCGCGGTTGCGTGCCGGCTCGATGATGGCCCAGCCCGCCGCGACAACGGCGGTGTCGACCTGCGCCTGCGACCAGGTCTCGTAGATGCGCTGCGCGGCGCGGGCGCGCGCCACCAATTCGGCGATGGGGGAAGAGGGGGTGTTCGGGTGTTCCATGGGGCCTGCGTGGATCAATCCACCTTGATGTTTGCTTCCCTGGCGAGCTTCTGCCAGCGCACGAGTTCGGCGGTCACGACCTTGCCCAGTTGCTCCGGCGTGCCGCCCACGCCTTCGCTGCCCTGTGCGAGCAGCTTGTCGCGAATCTCGGGTTCCTTGACGACGGTGTTGATCACGCGGTTGAGCCTGTCGATGGCGGGCTTGGGCGTCTTCGCGGGCACGAACACGGCGTACCAGGAGTCGACGTCGAAGTCGGCGATGCCGGCCTCCTGCATCGTCGGCACGTCGGGAAAGGCCGCGCTGCGCCTGGTGGTCGATACCGCGAGCGCTTTGAGCTTGCCGGCCTTCACGAACTGCGCGGCCGCCGGAATCGACACCCACAGCAGCGGCACCTGCCCGCCCATCACGTCGGTCACGGCCGGGCCGCCGCCGCGGTACGGCACGTGCGTCATCTGCGTGCCGGTGCGCAGCTTCAGGAGCTCGCCGGCCAAGTGGCCTGGCGAGCCGTTGCCCACCGATGCGAAGGAGATGCTGTCGGGCTTGGCCTTGGCCAGCGCGACCAGTTCCGCCACCGTGTTCGCCGGAAACTGCGTGTTGGCCACCAGGATCTGCGGCAGCGAGGCGACCATGCCCACGGGTGCGAAGTCCTTCGCGGTGTCGAAGCTCAGCTTCGCGTAGATGGCCGGGTTGATGGTGTGTGACGAGAGCGTGAACAGCACCGTGTAGCCGTCCGGCGGCGACTTCGCCACCAGCTCGGTACCGATGGAGCCCGCCGCGCCGCCGCGGTTGTCGATGAGCACCTGCTGGCCCAGCAACGCCGAGAAGCGCTCCTGCACGATGCGCGCGATCACGTCGGTGCCGCCGCCGGGCGGGTAGGGCACGACGAGGCGGATCGGCTTGTTGGGGTAGTCGCTGCCGTTGTCCGCCTGCGCGGCAAGCGGCGAGGCGAAGGCAGCGAGCGCGGCGAGAGCCAGCATCCCGGCGCGATGCCAGGGGGCGAAGAACAACTTCATTCGGGTCTCCTTCTCTTTGTGATGGACATCGGCGACGGCCCGGCCGGTGCGGCGCCCACGCGATAGCCCAGCGTGACGCTGGCATCGCGCGCGCAGGCCATCAGGTGATCGGCCAGCCCGCGCGCCTGCGTGCGCGCGAAGCGGATCGAGGGCACGCTCATGCCGACGGCCGCCACGGCCTCGCCGCGTGCATTGAGCACGGGCACGCCGAGGCCGCAAACGCCGATGCGCCATTCCTCGCGGTTTTCTGCATAACCGCGGGCGCGGGAGCGTTCCAGTTCGTTGAAAAGGGTGCCGAAGTCGGTGATGCTGTTCTTCGTGTGCGGCTCCAGCGTGCCCAGGCACTCCTGCAGCGCCGGCACGCTCAGGCCTGCCGCGGCGAGCAGCGCCTTGCCCGAAGCCACGCAGTACGCCGCCGCGCGACCGCCGATGCGCGAGTAGGCGGCCACCGGCAGGGGGCTGTCGAACTTGTCGAGGTAGACGATCTCCGCGCCGTCGAGCACCGCGAGGTGGATGGTCTCGCCCGTGGCCTGCGCGAGCTGCGCGAGATGAGGGCGCAGCAGCGACCCGATGTCGGATGCCTCGGAAACCATCGCCCCGAGTTCGAAGAGCCTGAGGCTGGGCCGGTAGGTGCTCGTGCCCGGGTCCTGCACGGCCCAGCCGCATTCGACCAGCGTCTGCAGCGTGCGGTGCGCGTTGCTGCGCGCCATGCCGAATGCCTGCGCCAGTTCGGTGACGCGGCAGTCGCGCTGCTGGCGCACCATCCATTCGATGGCGGCGAGGCCCTTGGCAAGCGTGGAGTCCATGAGGCTTGGCTTTCCTTGTTGTTCCAAATATTGGAACAGCGTTCTCGGATGTGAAACGCAATGTAAGAACGCCTGGTGCCCCTTGTCAATCAGGGACTTGGATGTAGTTCTAAATGCCTCAGCGGCGATGGCGTCCCGCCATGAGCCCGATCACCTCGCGGAAGATGGTGTTGCCGCTCGGGTTCGCCAGATCGAGCACATGGCTGCGGCTGTAGCAGGGGCTCAGGTCGAGGCCCACGCCGATGCCGGCGATCTCGATGTCGCCGCGCTGTTCCTGGCGCGCGACCACGTCGCGCAGGTGGTGGTCGAGGTAGTGCGCGTCGTTGGCGAGGTGCGTGGCACTGTCCATCGGCGAGCCATCGGAGATCACCATCAGCAGCTTGCGCGCCTCTCCGCGCTGGCGCAGCCGCATGCAGGCCCAGTCGACCGCCTCGCCGTCGATGCCTTCGCGAAACAGGTCCGCCTTGAGCAGCGCCGCCATTGCGGGGCGCGCGCGTCGCCATGGCGTGGCCGCGGCCTTGAAGACGATGTGGCAGCGCTCGTTGAGCCGCCCCGGATGCGGCGGCCTGCCCGCGCGCACCCACTCGCGCTGCGGGCGTCCACCGTTCCACGCGCCGGTGGTGAAGCCCAGCACCTCGCAGGCCACGCCAGCCTGTTCGAGTGCGCGCGCGAACACGTCGACCATCATCGCCACCGGTTCGGCGTGCTCCTTCATCGAACCCGAGCAGTCGATGAGGAAGGTGACGATGCAATCGGCCAGCGGCTCCATGCGCTCGGTGCGGAACAGGCGGCGCTCGGTGGGCGAGGCCACGAGCTGCGCGAGGCGGCGGCCATCGACGAGGCCTTCCTCCTGCGCGCCGTCCCAACCGTCGCGTTCGGGCTCGGCGAGCAGCGCGCGCAGCTCGCGCGCGAGGCGGGCGATGTTCACGCCCTGCGCGGCGATGCGGCGGTCGAGCTTCTCGCGATGGCCTGCGAGCACTTCCTTGCGTGCGAGCGTGGCGGCATCGTGTTCGCGGTCGTAGGCGTCGGTGAAGACGCGGTAGGCACCGCCCGCGCCTTCGAGCACCTCGCTGCGGCCCGACTCGGCGGTGGCGAAGCGCTCGACGATCTCCTGGTCCATATCGGCCACGAGGCTGAACACGCTGCGTTTGTCGTCCACGTGGGCATCGCGCGCGGCTTCGCTGTCTCCGTCGCCGGCCTCGTGCAGCATCGCGGCAACGATGCGCGCGATGGCGCGGGCGTGCACCGCATAGGCCGCCTGGTCGGCACGGTCCTTGCGCAGGCCGGCCAGCGCGTGGCCGATCAGCGGTGCGAGCGCGAAGCGCGTGGCTTCGAGCATGTCCTCGGTTTCCTCGACGACTTGTTCGCCGTTGACGCGCGCACGGCAGATCTGCGCGACGGCATACAGCAGCAGGCCGCGCGCGGTGTCGGTCAGCCCGGAGTGATGAAAGGCGAGCGACCACTGCTCGTGCCGGTGCCGCAGGTTGTGCCGCATGCCCACCATGGCCTCTGGCGCCATCGCCTCGGCGCGGAACTGCTCCAGCATCTCGAACAGCATGCGCTCCACCGGCTCCTCGGGGCGCAGGCTCTGGTGCAGCGCCGCATCCGATGCGGTGAGCCGCAGCGCGAGCCCGTCGGCCACGCCACGGAAGGACGCGAAGTCGTCGGTGTCGGGCGAGGGATGCAGGTGCGGCGCGAACCACGGCAGCGCCATGCGGCCGCGGTGCAGGCGCTGTCCGCGAAAGTGCAGGTCGCGCTCGCCGCTGAATGCGCGCACCACACCCGCGCAGAGCTCGGCGACGAGTTCTTCCTGCCGCACGCGGCGCTGCATCGCGCTCGCGGGGCCGGCGGTCATTCGCGCGGGCCCGCCGAGAGCTGGTGCGATTCCTTCAGTTCGCGGTCGAAGCAGCGCTGGAAGTACTCGGCCACCAGCGGGCGTTCGGCGTCGTCGCACTTGTTGACGAAGGAAAGGCGGAAGGCCAGCGCCGGGTCCTTGAATATCTCGATGTTCTCGGCCCAGGTGATGACGGTGCGCGGCGACATGAGCGTCGAGAGGTCGCCGGCCGCGAAGCCCTTTCGCGTGAGGTCGGCCACGGCCACCATCGATGCGACCAGCTTCGTGCCCGCCTCGTCGGCCAGCGAAGGCACGCGCGCCTGCACGATGGCGATCTCTTCCGCGGCCGGCAGGTAGTCGAGCGAGGCCACGATGTTCCAGCGGTCGATCTGCGCGTGGTTGAGCCGCTGCGCGCCGTGGTAGAGGCCATTGAGGTTGCCCAGCCCCACGGTGTTGGCGGTGGCGAAGAGGCGGAAGAAGGGATGCGGGCGCAGCACCCGGTTCTGGTCCATCAGCGTGAACTTGCCGTCTCGCTCCAGGATGCGCTGGATGACGAACATCACGTCGGGCCGGCCCGCGTCGTACTCGTCGAAGATCAGCGCCACCGGCCGCTGCAGAGCCCAGGGCACGATGCCTTCCTGGAACTCGGTGACCTGCTTGCCTTCGCGCAGCACCACCGCGTCTTTTCCCACGAGGTCGAGCCGGCTGATGTGGCCGTCGAGGTTCAGGCGCACGCAGGGCCAGTTCAGGCGCGCCGCCACCTGCTCGATGTGGGTCGACTTGCCGGTGCCGTGCAGGCCCTGCACCATCACGCGCCGGTCGCGCATGAAGCCCGCAAGGATGGCGAGCGTCACGTCGGTGTTGAAGCGGTAGACCGCGTCGACCTCGGGCACATGGTCATCGCGCTCGCTGAATGCAGGCACGCGCAGCTCGGAGTCGATGCCGAACACCTCGCGTACGCTGAGCATCCGGTCGGGTCGAAGGTCGGCGGTGTCGGTCATGGCGGTTCCAGCGAAATGGGGTTCTTCAGGCTTGCGCGCGGTCGGAGGCCGCGTCGGCGTCGATTCGGCTCAGTGCCTGAGCGGCACGCTGCAATGCGGGCAGCAGCGTCTTCGCCTTGGCCGCGTCGAGCCGCATCACCGGCGCCTGCACCGCGATGCAGAGGTTGGAAGGTGCGTCGTCGCACGAGGGCACCGGCGTGGCGATGCACAGCAGGCCGGGCAGGAACTCCTCGTGGTCGATGGCGTAGCCGTCCTTGCGTACGCGCTGTACTTCCTTTTCCAGCGCCTCGGGGTCGGTCAGCGTGCGGGGCGTGTAGGTTTCGAGCGGCGCATGAGACAGCAGCCGGCGGCGCTGCGCCGCGCTCATCTGCGAGAGAAAGATCTTGCCGCTGGCCGAGCAGTGCACAGGCACGCGCGAGCCCGAGTGCAGGTAGAAGCGCAGCGGCGCGGCGGTCTCCACGCGGTCGAGGTACACGACCTCGCTGCCCGAGAGCGCGGTGAGGTTGCAGCTCTCGCCGATCTCTTCCACCAGCTGGCGCAGTACCGTGTGGCGCGCGCCGTGCAGGCTGTCGTTGAGCAGCAGGTTCTCGGCCAGCCGCCGCAGCCGCGTGCCGATGCCGTAGTGCCGGCCGTCGCCTTCGCGCTGCAGCAGCCCCGTTCCTTCCAGCTGCTGCAGCATGCGGTGCAAGGTCGGTTTGGGCAGGCCGGTTTCTTCCACCAGGCCCTGCAGCGAATAGCGCTGGTCTTTCGCGGCCATGACTTCGAGCAGCGCGAACAGGCGCATGGTGGGCGAGTCACCACCCGAGCCGGCAGGTTCGGCGGCGTCCACGGAAAGCCCTTTGACGATCTTCATGGCGCGAATCATAGGTGCTTTACAAAAAAAGAGACAAGGCGTTCCGATTTTTGTAAATTGTTTGACGCGGTGCCGATGCTGTCCTATATTCCGCCGGAATGAATTCCGGAACAAGACGTTCCGACTTTTAGAGCGAAACCCGCCCCTTCATCCTTCCAGGAGACGCCTCCCATGAGCCAGAAGCAAGCCGCAGCCCCCGCACGCGAAGCCGTCAAGGGCGTGCAGAAGATGACGCCCTCCGAGGCTTTCGTCGAGACCATGGTCGCCAATGGCGTGACCGACATCTTCGGCATCATGGGCTCGGCCTTCATGGACGCGATGGACATCTTCGCCCCCGCGGGCATCCGCCTGATCCCGGTGGTGCACGAGCAGGGCGGCGCCCACATGGCCGACGGCTATGCGCGCGTGTCGGGCCGCCACGGCCTCGTCATCGGCCAGAACGGCCCCGGCATCAGCAACTGCGTGACAGCCGTCGCGGCCGCCTACTGGGCGCACAGCCCTGTTGTGATGATCACGCCCGAGACCGGCACCATGGGCATGGGCCTCGGCGGCTTCCAGGAAGCCAACCAGCTGCCGATGTTCCAGGAGTTCACCAAGTACCAGGGCCACGTCAACAACCCCAAGCGCATGGCCGAGTACACCGCGCGCTGCTTCGACCGCGCCATCTCCGAGATGGGCCCGACGCAGCTGAACATTCCGCGCGATTACTTCTACGGCGAGATCCAGTGCGAGATCCCGAAGCCGATGCGCGTGGAGCGCGGCGCGGGCGGCGAGAACAGCCTGAATGCGGCGGTCGAGTTGCTGGCCTCCGCAAAATTCCCGGTGATCCTGTCGGGCGGCGGCGTGGTCATGGGCGACGCGGTGGAGGAGTGCAAGGCCCTCGCCGAGCGCCTGGGCGCGCCGGTGGCCAACGGCTACCTGCGCAACGACTCCTTCCCCGCGAGCCATCCGCTGTGGGCCGGCCCGCTGGGCTACCAGGGCTCCAAGGCCGCGATGAAGCTGATCGCGCAGGCCGACGTGGTGCTCGCGCTCGGCTCGCGCATGGGCCCCTTCGGCACGCTGCCGCAGCACGGCATGGACTACTGGCCGAAGGAGGCGAAGATCATCCAGGTCGAGGCCGACCACACCAACCTGGGCCTGGTGAAGAAGATCACCGTGGGCATCCACGGCGACGCCAAGGCCACGGCCAAGGAGCTGCTCAAGCGCCTGCAGGGCAAGACACTGGCCTGCGATGCCACCAAGGCCGAGCGCGCCGAGAAGATCAAGGCCGAGAAGGCCGCGTGGGAGAAAGAGCTCGACGAGTGGACCCACGAGCGCGACCAGTTCAGCCTCGACGCCATCGAGGAAGCGAAAGGCGAGAAGACGCCCACCGGCGGCAGCTACCTGCACCCGCGCCAGGTGCTGCGCGAACTCGAGAAGGCCATGCCGCCGCGCGTGATGGTCTCCACCGACATCGGCAACATCAACGCCATCGCCAACAGCTACCTGCGCTTCGAGGAGCCGCGCAGCTTCTTCGCGCCGATGAGCTTCGGCAACTGCGGCTATTCGCTGCCCACCATGATCGGCGCCAAGTGCGCGGCGCCCGACCGCCCGGCCGTGGCCTATGCCGGCGACGGCGCCTGGGGCATGAGCATGGTCGAGATCATGACGGCCGTGCGCCACGACATCCCGGTGACGGCGGTGGTCTTCCACAACCGCCAGTGGGGCGCGGAGAAGAAGAACCAGGTCGACTTCTACAACCGCCGCTTCGTCGCCGGGGAGCTCGAGAGCGAGAGCTTCGCGGGCATCGCCAAGGCCATGGGCGCAGAGGGCATCGTGGTCGACAGGCTCGAGGACGTGGGACCGGCGCTGAAGAAGGCCATCGACATGCAGATGAACGAAGGCAAGACCTGCGTGATCGAGATCATGTGCACCCGCGAGCTGGGCGACCCGTTCCGCCGCGACGCGCTGTCCAAGCCGGTACGATTCCTCGACAAGTACAAGGACTACGTCTGAACTCAAGCCACCCTATGACCGGTTCGCTGCTGACGCTCAACGCGGGTTCGTCTTCCATCAAGGTCGCGCTGTTCGACGCGGCCGGCGATGGCGACGCCGCGCTGCCGGCGGCGCGCTGGTCGGGGCAGGCCGATGGGCTGGGCGCGGGCCTTAAGGCGCGGCTGCGTGTGCGAGATGCCGACGGGCAGGCCTTGCACGACGCGCCGCTCGAAGGCGCACAGGCTTCGCACCAGGGGGCGCTTGCGGCGCTGCTCGATTGGCACGCGAAGCAGTCGGGAGGAGGGCGCATCGCGGCCGTGGGCCATCGCATCGTGCATGGCGGCGCGGACTTCGTGGCGCCGGTGCGCATCGATGCCGGCGTGCTCGACGCGCTGGCGAAACTGGAACCGCTGGCGCCGCTGCACCAGCCGCACAACCTCGCGGGCGTGCGCGCGGCGATGGCTGCATTCGAGGGAGTGCCGCAGGTCGCCTGCTTCGACACCGCCTTCCACGCGGTGCAGCCCGAGGTCAACCGGCGCTTCGCGCTGCCGCGCGAGCTGCACGACGCGGGCGTGCGTCGCTACGGCTTCCACGGCCTTTCGTACGAATCCATCGTCGCGCAGTTCGCCCGTATCGCGCCCGAGCTCGCGCAGCGGCGCGTGATCGTCGCGCACCTGGGCAACGGCGCCTCGATGTGCGCCATCGCGCAAGGCCGATCGGTCGCGACGACGATGACCTTCTCGCCGCTCGACGGGCTGACCATGGGCACGCGCTGCGGCCAACTCGACGCGGCCGTCGTGCTCTACCTGATGCGCTCGCGCGGCATGTCGGCCGACGATGTCGAGGCGCTGCTGTTCCGCCAGTCGGGGCTGCTCGGCATCTCGGGCGTTTCCAGCGACATGCGCGTGCTGGAGGCCTCGGCTGAACCTGCCGCCGCCGAGGCCATCGGCCACTTCGCCGAGCAGGTGGTGCAGCACATGGGCAGCCTCGCGGCGGCGCTGCGCGGCGTCGATGCCATCGTGTTCACCGGCGGCATCGGCGAGAACGGCGCGGCGTTGCGCGAACGCATTCTCGAAGACTGCGAGTGGCTGGGCGTGAATGTCGATGCCGCCGCGAACCGCAGCGGTGCCGCGCGGCTGACTACGGCCGAGAGTCCCGTCAGCGCGTGGGTGCTGCGCACCGATGAAGAAGCCGTGATCGCCAGGCACACGGCGCGTGTGCTGCGAGCTGCCGGCTGAAGACTTCTAGCGGCGCGGCACGATGGCGCCGCAGTGGCGCAAAAAGTCCGCCGTCGCGCGGCCCAGCAGCTTGTCGCGGTGCATCACCGTCGCCAGCCGCCGCACGCCGGCCGGCAGCCTCGTGCGCAGCTCCACCAGATGCCCGTCTTCCAGCGCCTGCGCCACCGTGTAGCGCGAAAGGCACGCGAGCCCGGTGCCCGATGCCACCACGCGCTTGATGGCCTCGGTGCTGCCCAGCTCGAAGCCCACGTGCACCTGTTCCAGATTCTGGATCAGCCATGCGTCCGTCACCTGCCGCGTGCCCGAGCCATGCTCGCGCAGCACCCAGGTGGCCTGCGAGAGCTGCCTGTGCGTGGCGACGCGGCCCGCCAGCTCGTGGCCGGGCGCAGCGACGATCACCAGTTCGTCTTCGCGCCAGGGCCGCACCACGAGGTCGGGGTGCGTCTGCGGGCCTTCGATGAAGCCCACGTCCACGTCGAAACCGGCCACTGCCTCGATCACGTCGTGCGTGTTCGCGATGTGCAGGTGCACCTGGCTCTGCGGATGCAGCGCCGTCCAGGTCGACACCCGCTCCGGCAGCAGGTACTCGCCGATGGTGAAGCTGGCCGCCACGCGCAGCGGCGCCGCATGCTCGCCGCTGAAAAGCGCCTCGACCTCCGCGGCCTGGTCCAGCAGCGCCTGTGCCTTGGGCAGCAAGGCACGGCCGTTCTCGTTGAGCACCAGCCGGCGCCCGAGCCGGTCGAAGAGCTGGACGCCCACCGAAGACTCCAGGTCGGCCAGGGCGCTGCTGGCAGCCGACTGCGAACGCGCGATGCGGTCGGCCGCGGCGCGGGTGCTGCCTTCGCGCGCGGTGGCGACGAACACTTCGAGCTGGCGCAGGTTCAGGCGCAGGCGGGAGCTCGATGCGGTGCCCTGCTGCTGATCAGTTTTTCCGGTCATGGTGAGCGATATTCTCTGCTTTTTCGTTTGATCGAGGCTGCATACCATCGAGCGGACCCCCGCCTGAAAACAAAGGACCGCCAAGTGTTCAGCTTCCTGTCTCGCGAGCCCGTGCACGACCCGCTGGTGGCGCCCACGCCCACGGCCGACACCACGGTCAAGACCACCACCTGCTACATGTGCGCCTGCCGCTGCGGCATTCGCGTGCACCTGCGGGAGGGCGAGAAGGGCCCCGAGGTGCGCTACATCGACGGCAACCCGAACCACCCCCTGAACCAGGGCGTGATCTGCGCCAAGGGCTCCTCGGGGATCATGAAGCAGGTGTCTCCCGCGCGCATCACGCAGCCGCTGCTGCGCAAGGCCGGCAGCGAGCGCGGAGCGGGCGAGTTCGAGCCGATCAGCTGGGAGCGCGCCTTCGATATGCTGACCGAGCGGCTCGCGAAGATCCGCGCCACCGATCCGAAGAAGTTCGCGCTCTTCACCGGGCGCGACCAGATGCAGGCGCTCACGGGCCTCTTCGCGCGGCAGTTCGGCACGCCCAACTACGCGGCGCACGGCGGCTTCTGCTCGGTCAACATGGCCGCGGGAATGATCTACACCATCGGCGGCAGCTTCTGGGAGTTCGGCGGGCCCGACCTGGAACGCGCCAAGCTCTTCGTGATGATCGGCACGGCAGAGGACCATCACAGCAACCCGATGAAGATCGCCATCAGCAAGTTCAAGCGCGCGGGCGGGCGCTTCATCTCCATCAATCCGGTGCGCACCGGGTACTCGGCCATCGCCGACGAGTGGATTCCGATCAAGCCCGGCACCGACGGCGCGCTGTTCATGGCGCTGCTGCACGAGCTGATCGGCAACGAGCTGGTGGACCATGCGTTCCTCAAGCGCTTCACCAACGCGCCGCAGCTGGTGGTGCTCGACGACTGCGAGCGCGAGGGCCTGTTCGCCTTCGATCCCGAGCGAGGCCCGCCGGGCGACGGCCGCAACCCACACAACAAGCTGGTGTGGGACAAGGCCAGCGGCAGCGTGAAGCCGGCGTACCCCGAAGGCATCGCCGACGGCTGTGATCCCGCGCTCGAAGGCCACTACACGATGGCCGACGGCACGCGCGTCGCGCCTTCGTTCCAGCTGCTGCGCGAGCGCGTGGCGAGCTGCACGCCCGAGTGGGCGCAGGCCATCACCGGCATCGACGCGGCACGCATCCGCAAGCTGGCGCGCGAGATGGGCGAGACGGCGCTGAAGCAGGCCTTCGAGCTGCCCATTCCATGGACCGACGCATGGGGCAAGCGACACGAGACCACGCAGGCGCGGCCGGTGGCCTTCCATGCGATGCGCGGGCTGGCTGCGCATTCCAACGGCTTCCAGACGGTGCGCGCGCTCGCGGTGCTGATGAGTGTGCTCGGCACCATCGATGCGCCGGGCGGCTTCAGGCACAAGGCGCCTTACCCGCGCCACATCGTGCCGAACTACAGGGCCTTCAACGACCCCGGAATGATCCAGCCGAACACGCCGCTCAATGCCGCGCCGCTGGGCTTTCCGGCCAGTCCCGACGAGCTGGCGATCAACCCCGACGGTTCGCCGATCCGCATCGACCACGCTTTCTCGTGGGAGCACCCGCTGTCGGCGCACGGGCTCATGCACAACGTGATCACCAATGCGGTGAAGGGCGACCCGTACCGCATCGACACGCTGCTGATCTTCATGGCCAACATGGCCTGGAACTCCAGCATGAACACCATGGCGGTGCGCGAGATGCTCAACCGCAAGGACGAGAAGGGCGAGCACATGATCCCCTTCCTGGTGGTGTGCGACGCCTTCCAGAGCGAGACCGTGGCATTCGCCGACCTCGTGCTGCCCGACACCACCTACCTCGAGCGGCATGACGTGATGGGCATGCTCGACCGGCCCATCTCGGAGTTCGACGGGCCGGTGGATTCGGTGCGCATCCCGGTGGTGCCGCCCACGGGGCAGTGCAAGCCCTTCCAGGAGGTGCTGATCGAGCTGGCCTCGCGGCTGAAGTTTCCGGCCTTCACCACGCCCGAGGGTGGGCGCAAGTACAGCGGCTACCCCGACTTCATCGTCAACTTCGAGCCGCAGCCGGGCATCGGCTTCCTGATGGGCTGGCGCGGCAAAGACGGCACCGAGCACCTGCGCGGCGCGCCCAACCCGAAGCAGTGGGAGGCCTACGAGAAGAACAACTGCGTGTTCCAGTACCACATGCCCGAGGGCATGCACTACATGCGCAACTGGAACCGCGAGTACCTCGACTTCGCGAAGGACAAGGGCTGGCGCCAGCGCAACGACCCGGTGCAGCTGGCGCTCTACTCCGACACGCTGCAGACCTTCAGGCTCGCGGCGCAGGGCAAGAGCGCGGGGCGGCAGCCGCCCGAGGCGCTGCGCGAGCGCATCGACACGTATTTCGATCCGCTGCCCTTCTGGTATCCGCCGCTCGAAGAGGCCGCGACCGACCTCGATGCGTTTCCGCTCAACGCGCTCACGCAGCGGCCCATGGCCATGTACCACTCGTGGGACTCGCAGAACGCATGGCTGCGGCAGATCCACAGCCACAACTACCTGCACGTGAACCCGGTGACGGCGCGGGCCGCGGGTATCGCCGACGGCGGCTGGTGCTGGGTCGAGAGCCGTTGGGGCAAGGTGCGCTGCATGCTGCGCCACAGCGAGGCGGTGGAGCCGGGCACCGTGTGGACCTGGAACGCCATCGGCAAGGCCGACGGCGCATGGCAGCTCGCGCCGGGCGCGGACGAGGCGCGCAAGGGCTTCCTGCTGAACCATCTCATCAGCGAGGAGCTACCCTGTGCAGGCACCGCGAGCGGAACCATCAGCAACTCCGACCCGATCACCGGGCAGGCCGGCTGGTACGACGTGCGGGTGCGCATACGGCCGGCCGATCCGGGCGAGCCGCAGGAGAGCTATCCGCAGGTCGCGAGCATGCCGGCGGCGCCCGGCGTGCTGGGCAAGGCGGCGAGCGTGCTGACCTACTTCGCGGGGAGGAACAGGAAATGATGCAATGGCTGAAGGACCTGATGGCGCCGGCTCCGGTTTTGCCCCCTCTCCCGCTTGCGGGAGAGGGCTGGGGTGAGGGCGGCACCGCTGGAGTTGGAAGCGGTGGGGTGATGAAAGCCGTTGCACCCTCACCCCAACCTTCTCCCGCAAGAGGGAGAGGGAGCAATACCGGCACAGCTCGTGCCGAGCCCGGTGAAACTCTCGCCAAGCAGCTGGCGCTGGTCATCGACCTCAACGTCTGCGTGGGCTGCCATGCCTGCGTGACCTCGTGCAAGCAATGGAACACCTCCGGCAGCGCCGGACCGCTGGCCGACGAGCGGCCCTACGCGGCCGACCCTACCGGCACCTTCTTCAACCGCGTGCAGACCTACGAGGCCGGCGCCTTTCCGGCGACGGAGACCATCCACTTCCCGAAGAGCTGCCTGCACTGCGAAGACCCGCCCTGCGTACCGGTGTGCCCCACGGGCGCGAGCTACAAGCGCAAGGAAGACGGCATCGTGCTCGTCGACTACGACAAGTGCATCGGCTGCAAGTACTGCGCATGGGCCTGCCCCTACGGCGCGCGCGAGCTCGACGAGGAGCGCCAGGTCATGACCAAGTGCACGCTGTGCGTTGACAGAATCCACGACGAGCAGCTGCCCAGGGAAGACCGCAAGCCCGCCTGCGTGAAGGCCTGCCCGACCGGCGCACGGCTCTTCGGCGACGTGAAGGACCCTGACTCCGACGTGTCGAAGGCGATCCGCGAGCGCGGCGGCTACCAGCTCATGCCCGAGTGGGAGACCAACCCGGCCAATCGCTATCTGCCGAGGCGGATCACGCCTTCGGAACAGGAGTAGGCCGCATGCATCCGGCGTTCTCGATTCTTTTCTTCACCACGCTGGCCGGCGCCGCGCAGGGGCTGGTGTTCGCGCTCGCGCTGGCTGTGCTCTTCGGGCTCGAACTCGCGCCGGGCTTCCTGGCCCTGGCGCTGGGCGTGGCCGAGGTGCTGCTGGTGGCCGGGCTGGCCGCCTCGTTCATGCACCTGGGCCGCAAGACGCGCGCGTGGCGCGCGGTGCTGATGTGGCGCACCTCGTGGATGTCGCGCGAGGTGATCGTGCTGCCGGCCTTCATCGCGCTGGTGGCTCTGTGGTGGCTGTCGCTGCGGCTGGGCGTAGGCGCGCCGTGGTCATGGCTGTTGCCGGTGCTCGCGCTGTGCGGCGCGGTGCTGCTCTGGTACTGCACCGCGATGATCTACGCCTGCCTGCGCTTCATCGAGGAATGGGCGCATCCGCTGACCATTCTCAACTTCACGCTGATCGGGCTGTCGTCCGGTCTGGTGCTGGCCTGCGCGATGGCGGCGCTGGCCGGCGAGGCGCGCCTCGTGCACGCGTTCGGGCCCTATGCGCTCGTCGCCACTCTGGCGGCATGGGCGGCGCGCGGCACGGCGCTGCGGCGCAACGCGGGCATTCGCCACAAGTCGACGCTGCAGTCGGCCACCGGCATCCGCACGCAGAAGCTGGTGCAGAAGTCGATGGGCATGTCGGCCGGCTCGTTCAACACGCGCGAGTTCTTCCATGGCGCTTCGCTCGCGGCGCTGGGCAACATGAAGCTGGGCTTCCAGCTGCTGGCCTTCGTGCTGCCCGCGCTGCTGCTGGCATGGGGCATCGTGGGCACGGGCGCGCTGCCGTGGCTGCTCGCGGCGCTGGTGCAGGCGCCGGGGCTGCTGGCGGAGCGCTGGTTCTTCTTCGCGCAGGCCCGGCATCCGCAGAACCTGTACTACCAGGTGGTTTCCTAGGCTTCGAAGTTCAGCGCGAGGCCGTGCGCCGGTCTCGTCCTCCGAAGCAGATGTTGGTTGTGTAGCGGTCGGGCAGCGGCACGTGCTCGACCGCGCCGCCGTCCGGCGCCACGATGCTGATGCCGCCGTGCAGCAGCGTCGCCACGCAGAGATTGCCGAGCGCGTCGACCGCCATCGAATCGAAGCGCTGGTAGTGCCCGCCCGGCGAGGCGCAGAGCATGCGGCCGCCGTGCGGCGAGGGCCAGCCGTCCTTGCGCACACGGCCGGGTGCCGTGATGTCGAAGGCCCAGACGCGCGCCCCCTCGGTCTCGGCGTAGTAGAGCGTGCCGCCGTCGGGCGAGAGGGCGATGCCGTTGGGCGTCATCACCGGCCGCGCGATCACGCTGGCGGTGCTGCCGTCGGCGTGGCCGTAGAAGAGGCCGCCGCGGTCCATGTCGCGCTCGCGCACCTTGCCCAGGTCGGTGAAGTAGAAGCCGCCTTGAGCATCGAACACGATGTCGTTGGGCCCGCACAGGGCGCCGCCATCCACCGTGTCGTAGAGGCGCTCGGCACGGCCGGTCGCGAGGTTCACGCGCTCGATGCGTCCCCCCGAGTAGTCCTCGGCCTGCCCGACGGGCCGCATGCAGCCGTCCGCCTCGGTGTGCCACCTGAAGCCGCCGTTGTTGCAGACGTAGACAGCGCCATCGGGCCCGATGGCCGCGCCGTTGGGCCCGCCGCCCAGGTCGGCCACCACCTGCACGAGGCCGTCGGCGCGCACGCGCGTGAGCGTGCCGCGCGCGATCTCCACCAGCAGTACGGAGCCGTCGTCCATGGCGATCGGGCCTTCGGGAAACTGCAGGCCGGTGGCGAGTTCGCGGATGCGCATCGGGGGCTCCTCGGTGATCGGGCGGGCCTCCAGTTTGCGCCAGATCGGTCCGGATCAGCGCAGCAGCGCCTGCACCCAGGCGATGCGCCGCAGCCGCATCACGAAGCTGCAGCGGCTGAGCCTGCAGCGCAGTTGCGCGAAGAGCGGCTTGGCGGTGGGCTCATCGCCGTTCAGGCCGTTCAGGCCGTTCAGCCCGGCCATGAGCCGGTCGAGCACCGCCGAGGCGCGCACGCCGCCTTCGCGCTGGCCGGCGAGCGAGAGCGCGAAGCTTGCGCTGCCGCCGTCGGTGTCGACCACCGCGTCGGACTGCGTCTCGGCCAGCGAGGCTTCAGCGCCGCCGCGTGCGTGCCGCAGCACCGGGCGGCCTTGCACGAGCGTGCCTGTCCATCCGAGTGCGTAGCCGCCGGGGGCGAGTCCGCGCAGGCGCTCCACGTAGCTGGAGGGCAGGGGCGTTTGGTCGCCCTGCAATGCGCGCAGGTGCCAGCGCAGCCAGCCGGCGTAGGTCGACGCCGTGGTGGCGAAGCGGCCGGCCGGCATGATCGCGTCGAGCCAGGCCTGCGGGCTGGCGGGGCCGCGTGCATCGGCTTCGCGCCAGGTGCCGGCGATGGCGAGCGGGCGGGCCAGTTCCTGCTCGAACATCGCGCGGTAGCTCAGGCCGGTGGCGCGTTCCATCATCGTGGTCGCGAGTGCGTAGCCTGCGTTCGAATAGCGGAAGCCGGTGCTGTCGGCCGCTGGCGGCTGGCGCACCAGCCAGCGCGCGAAGAAGAGGCGGCGCCCGGCGTCGGTGGTGGGCAGCGCGCCGGCAGGCACGGCCTCGGGAAGAACGGCCAGGAAGCGGCTGAACTCTTCTTCGGTGGTGAAGGCGGGCAGACCGGCGCGGTGCGCGAGCAGGTCTTCGAGCGTCACGTTGCGGTAGGCGGGCAGCATCAGGCGGCGCAGTTCGGGCAGGGCCTCGGCGATGCGCGTGTTCCAGCGCAGGGAGCCGCGCTCGACCAGGCGCGCGGCGATCACGGCCGTCATCGCCTTCGCGTCGGCGCCCACCGGAAAGAGCACCCTGGCGCCAGCCAGGCCCGCGCCTTCGAAGTCGCCATCCAACGCCGTGACGCGGCCCGTGACGGCGTCGGCGCGCTGTTGCAGGCCGGGGGCGGCCGGCTGCGGGCCGGCATCTTGGTTGCCGCAGGCCGACAGGAGCGCGGCGGCGACGAGCAGGGTTGCGAAGGCGGTGTTCACTCTGTACGACTCCGTTTTGCTCGGGCTGCCGCCGGTGCGCGCGGACGGCGGCCCGGAAGACCGGGGAGACCAGGAAGAAGGAAAGCGAGGAAGGCGAGGAAGGCGAGGGAAGACCGCATCATTGTTCGCCTCCGAACCTTTGGCAATGCTTAAGGTTCCCGCCGGACAATCCGGGCGATGCACCTCCTGCTCATCGAAGACGACCTGGACCTGGGCCGAGCCCTCTCGCAGGCGCTGAAGGCCGAGGGCTTCAGCATCGAGTGGCTGCGCCGCATCGCCGACGCACCGCGCTCCTTCGACGGCGATGCCTGCGGCTGCGTGCTGCTCGACGTGAGCCTGCCCGACGGCTCGGGCCTGCAGCTGCTGTCGCGCTGGCGCCGCTCGGGCGTGACGGTGCCCATCGTGGTCATCACCGCGCGTTCGGCCCTCCAAGACCGGCTTGCGGGCCTGGACGGCGGCGCCGACGACTACGTGGTCAAGCCCTTCGCCACGCCCGAGCTGGTCGCGCGCATCCATGCCGTGCGCCGGCGCTACGCACACCAGGCCAGCGACGTGTGGTCCTTCGGCGAACTGGAGATCGAGCCGCGCAGCCATGTCGCGCGGCTGGGCGGCGTGGCGCTGGACCTGTCGCCGCGCGAGTTCCAGCTCGTGCTGGAACTCGCCCGCGAGCCCGGCGCGGTGATCCCGAAGGGCACGCTCTCGCAGCGGCTCGATCCGCTGGGCGAGCCGGTGGACTTCGGCGCCATCGAAGTGCACGTGTCGAACCTGCGCCGCAAGATCGGCGCGGAGCGGATCAAGACCGTGCGCGGCGTCGGCTACATGCTCGCCTCATGATGTGGCTGTTGCGCCGCAGCCTGGTGCGGCGCGTGGCGCTGTCGGTGCTGATCGCCTTCTCGCTGGCATGGGGCGCGCTGGTGATCTACATGTTCATGAGCTTCAGCATGAACATGAACACCGACTCGAGCGTGGCGCGCGCCGGCCGGGAGATCAACACCGCGCTGGCCGGCATCGAGAGCGACGAAGTCGCCGCCGGCGTGATGGACGCGATGGGGCGGATCATCAACGAGCTGCGCCGCCTCGAAGGCGATCTGCCCGGCAACGTGGTCTTCCAGCTCAAGAACCACGAGGGCCGTCTGCTGTACGTCTCCCCCGAGGTCGAGGGCCTCGTGCTGAGCGGCGAGCACGACAAGATGGTCGACGTGACGCTGGGCGGCCAGCGCTACTGGCTGTACGAAGGCAGCAGCGAGCGCTGGCGGGTGTGGCTGGGCGAGCCGCATTCGGGCATACCGTGGCTGATCGGCCTCTTCGGCAGCTCGCTCTTCCTGCCTTTCCTGATTGCGTTTCCCTTCGTGCTCGCGCCGGTGTGGATCGCCGCCGCGCAGGGCATCAAGCCGCTGCGGCAACTGGGCGAGCGCATCAAGCTGCGCAGCGCGGAAGACCTGTCGCCGCTGGGCTTCGATCCGAAGTACGCCGAGCTCGAGCCATTGTTGAAGGCGCTCGAGGGGCTGCTTGCGCAACTGCGGGGCAAGGTCGAGCGCGAGCGCTCCTTCGTGAACGACGCGGCGCACGAATTGCGCACGCCGCTGGCGGTGATCGGCGCACAGGCCCACGTGCTGTCGCGCTCGACCGATCCGCAGGAGCGGCAGGAGGCGGCGCAGCACCTGGCGCACGTCATCGCGCGCGGCTCGCACCTGATCCAGCAGCTGCTGGAGCTGGCCACCATGGACGGCGCAGAGCGCCCCGAGACGCAGTTCGTCGACGTGGCGGAGCTCACTCGGCGGCATCTCGCGCAGGCCGCCAGGGACGCCGACCAGCGACGGCTGGAGCTGATGCTCGAATCTCCCGACAGCCTGGTCTTCGAGCTGCCTGTGCCGCTGTTCGAGTCGGTGCTGCGCAACCTGCTCGACAACGCGGTGAAGTACGTGGAAGCCGGCGGGCAGGTGGTGGTGACGCTGCGGCGCGAGGCGCAGGGGCTGGTTCTTTCGGTGGTCGACAGCGGGCCCGGCATTCCGGTCGAGGAGCACGAGCTGGTGTTCGAGCGTTTCCATCGCGGCTCGGCCACCCTCGCGCAGGGCACGGGGCTGGGGCTGTCGATAGCGCGTCAAGCCTGCCAGCGCATGGGCGGCACCATCGGGCTCGCGCAGGCGCCGGGCGGACGGGGATGCGCGTTCACCGTCTTCATTCCCGGCGGGCAGCCGGCTGCTGTTGCTGCCGCTACTGCTACTTCTTCGCGCCCTGCATGCGCGCGATGATCTTCGACGTCTCGTTGCCTTCCCGGCGGCCATCCGGATAGATGCGGATGTAGTCGAAGACCTTGGCCTGCGAGACCTTCACCATCTGGCCGGCGTGGAGGCCCTGGACGTCGACAGGCTCGTTCTTCAGCAAGCCCTCGATGGCATCGCCGTTCCAGCGCGCGACTTCCACCCACATCCATTCGTTGCCGCCCGCGGCCGTGGTGAACGGGGCCTTCACGAGGATGTATTCGCCGGGCTGCAGGCCCTTGGCAAAGGCATCGCGCAGCTTGGGGAGCTGCGCGGTGGCGGCCTTGCTGGCGGCGAGCAGCTCGTCGTTGTGCTTCAGGCGGGTGACCGGGTCTTCGTCGGCGCCGAACACCGAGCTCAGCAGGGCATTCTGCTGCGCGTAGCGGTCGGGGCCCTTGTAGCGGTCGAAGCGGATCTCGTAGAGCCTGTTCTGCGGATCGCCGCTTTCCCAGGTGCCGTTGACGAGCGAGAGCCTTGCCACCGCGGCGGCGTTGGGTTTCAGACCCGAAAGCAGCGGGTCGCGCGCGGCCGCATGCTTGAGCGCGCGCAGGTCCATGTCGAACTGGCCGGGCTTCGCCAGCGTGATGCCCTCGGCCATCGCCTGGGAGAAGGCATTGAGCAGGCTGCCCATGGGCCGGTTGCTCGACCACGAGAAATCGCTCACCACCACGTCGGGCAGGCCGAACTTGCCCATGCCGAGCGTGATGGCCCGCACCATCTCGCCGCTGCGGTAAGCGTGGATGGTCATGTGCTGCGACACGTCGGGCAGGCCGTTGGCCCAGCTGTCGATGCGCCGCTTCTGCCATTCGTCGGGCGAGAAGACTTCGCGCGTCTCCTCGTCCCACAGCAGGCCGCCGGTGTCGCGCGCGACCTGCAGCGTGACCTGCAGCGCCTTCTGCATGGCGGTGGAAGACTGCTGCGAGGGGTGCGCGAAATCGAGGATCAGCGCCTTGTCCGCCTTCTGCAGCGCTTCCGCCTGCTCGCGCGAGATGCCGCGGCCGAAGCGCTGCAGCGACTCCATGTCGGGCGCGCGGTATTCCTTCAGCACGGTGGTGGTGTTCCAGTTCGCGAAGACCACGGGCGCGCTGACGGAGGAGGGCGTCGGCATCGACGCCAGGAGCTTCGGGCTGCCGCCGCTCTTGCCGAGTGCGCCGCGCAGCGCGGCCATGGGGTCGGTGGCCGGTGTCTTGGCGTAGTAGATGGCGAACTGGAAGCGGATGGGGCCGGTCTGCTGCGGAGATCCTGCGGGCACCGGCGTACCTGGGACGGGCTTGGCTGCGGTCTGGGCGGCAGCTGGTGGCGTGGCCGGAGCAGCAGCGAGGGCTGCGGTGCTCATCGAGAGGACGAGCGCGGTGAGTGCGAGGTGGAACGGCAGGCGCATGTTCGTGTTGTTGTCGTTGTTGATACGTGCCTAGCCGCGCCGCGAGCCGGTCGCGCGAGGCGTGCCCGGAAGCAGATGGTCCAGCGGCAGCGCGGTCTCGGACTTGATCTCGCGCAGCACGATGCTCGACCTCACGTGCGTCACGCCCGGCAGGCTGAACAGCACCTCGTGCAGGAAGCGCTCGTAGTGCTTCATGTCGGGCACGGTCACGTTGAGGATGTAGTCG
>Ga0102590_1000557_pt1 | contig 79982 bp, 80 predicted proteins | sample AraplaMF_Col_mMF_FD_76859 | JGI IMG/M metagenome (GOLD analysis project Ga0102590, IMG submission 76859) | Arabidopsis root microbial communities from the University of North Carolina, USA - plate scrape MF_Col_mMF | ecosystem: Host-associated > Plants > Roots > Endosphere | place: USA... | reverse complement strand
TCCAACGCTCGTGTCTCCTGGAATGGCATCGGCAAAGCCCCCCTTTGCCGACCAGGAAACCTGTCAACGATCTTGCCGGTCCATTCTGTCCACGATCTATCCGGTTCGGACCCTCGGATTGCCTCTCCCGCCGGATGCGGGAGAGGTCGGGCTCGCGCAGCGAGACCGGGTGAGGGCTGGTCCCGGCCTCGACAAAGAGCCCTCACCCGGAGCCGCTTCGCGTCTCCGACCTCTCCCGCAAGCGGGAGAGGCAATCGATGTGCGCCGAAGGTAAGCATCTGCCCAGCGTTTGGGCAGGCGCGGGCCGGCAAACGGGCCGCACCCGCGCCTGCTACAACCGACGCATGCGTGCAGCCGGCCCTCGATCGCAACTTCGCTCTGGCACTTGCCGCCCTACCCGCCGATAACAGCGGCTCGATTTGGTCCGAGGGTTGGATACATGATCGCGCGTGTCATCGCCGTGGAGCCGTTCGACATCGTCGTGTTCGGCGCGACGGGAGACCTGTCCCAGCGCAAGCTGCTGCCGGCGCTCTATGAGCGCGACAAGGCCGGCCAGGTGCCGCCGGATGCGAAGATCGTCGGCACGTCGCGGCGGCCGATGTCGGATGCCGAGTTCCGCGATTTCGCCCGCAAGGCGATCCTGGAGCATGTGCCGTCGGCGGAGCAGAGCGGCACGGTGCTGGACGATTTCCTGGCGCGGCTGTCCTATGTCCCGGTCGACGCCACGGCGAAGAAGGGCTGGCCGGACCTGGCCGAGGCGCTGCAGGGCGACGCCGATCGCATCCGCATCTTCTATCTCGCCACCTCGCCCGACCTGTTCGAGGAGATCTGCAGCCAGCTCGGCCAGCATGGCCTTGTGACCGAGCGGGCGCGGGTGGTGGTCGAGAAGCCGATCGGCAAGGACCTGGAATCGGCCCAGGCGCTGAACGACGCCATCGGCCGCGTCTTCCCCGAGGAGTCGATCTATCGAATCGACCATTATCTCGGCAAGGAGACGGTGCAGAACCTGATGGCGCTGCGCTTCGCCAACGCTCTGTTCGAGCCGCTGTGGAACGCCTCGCACATCGACCATGTCCAGATCACCGTGGCCGAGAGCCTCGGGGTCGAGGGCCGCGCCGGCTACTATGACGGCGCCGGCGCGCTGCGCGACATGGTGCAGAACCACATGCTGCAGCTGCTCTGCCTGGTCGCCATGGAGCCGCCGACCTCGATGGACGCGGATTCGCTGCGCGACGAGAAGCTGAAGGTGCTGAAGGCGCTGAAGCCGATCTCCGACGGCACCGTGAACAGCATCACCGTGCGCGGCCAGTACCGCGCCGGCGCCTCGGCCGGCGGCGCGGTTCCTGGCTATCTCGACGAGCTCGGCAACCCGTCCAGCCACACCGAGACCTTCGTCGCGCTGAAGGCTGAGATCGAGAACTGGCGCTGGGCCAACGTCCCGTTCTATCTGCGCACCGGCAAGCGCCTGGCGGGGCGGATGTCGGAGATCGTCGTCACCTTCCGCGCCATCCCGCATTCGGTGTTCGACAGCTCGGCCGGCACCATCTCGCAGAACCATCTGGTGATCCGGCTGCAGCCCGACGAGGGCGTGAAGCTGTGGCTGATGATCAAGGATCCGGGCCCGGGCGGCATGCGCCTCCAGCACGTGCCGCTGGACATGAGCTTCGCCGAGGCCTTCAACGTGCGGAACCCGGACGCCTATGAGCGGCTGGTGATGGATGTCGTGCGCGGCAACCAGAGCCTGTTCATGCGCCGAGACGAGGTCGAGCAGGCCTGGACCTGGGTCGACCCGATCATCGAGGCCTGGAAGGCGTCGAAGGAGCCGCCGAAGCCCTACACCGCCGGCACCTGGGGCCCGTCCGCCGCGATCGCCCTGATCGAGCGCGACGGCCGCACCTGGCACGAGGATGAGGACTGAGCCCGAGGACCACGCACGAGGACAGACCGATGCCGATCGCCCGTCACGACTTCCCGACCAACGAAGCGCTGGCGAGCGCGCTCGCCGATCATGTCGCGGCGGCGCTGACGGCGCGGCTGTCGCGCTCCGATCGGGCCGCGCTGGCCGTCTCGGGCGGGCGCACGCCGACCCGGTTCTTCGAAGCTCTGTCGCAGAAGCCGGTCGAGTGGGCGCGGGTGGACGTCACCCTGGTCGATGAACGCTGGGTGGGCGAGGAGTCGGACCGCTCCAACGCCGCGCTGGTCCGGCAGCACCTGCTGCAGGGCCCGGCCGCGGCGGCGAGCTTCGTGCCGCTGCACATCGACGCGCCGACGCCCGAGGACGGCATGGCCCAGGTGACGGCGCGGATCGCCGCCCTGCCGCGGCCCTTCGCCGTGGCGATCCTGGGCATGGGCGATGACGGCCACACCGCCTCCTTCTTCCCCGGCGGCGATCGGCTGGCCCAGGCGCTGGACCCGGCGGCCGGGCAACTGCTCGAGACCATGCGGGCGCCGGCGGCGGGCGAGCCGCGCATCACCCTGACGCTGCCGGTCTTGCTCGCGGCGGACACTCTGTGCCTTCATATCGAAGGGGCAGGAAAGCAACGCGTCCTGGAGGCGACCCTGGTGTGCGGCCCGGCCGAGGCGATGCCGATCCGCGCGGTGCTGACGCGGTCCGAGCGCCCGGTCGAGATCTTCTGGTGCCCGTAGAGGCACCGCCGGAAGGCTAAGAAAAAACTTCAACATAGTGTGTTAACGTATTGATCATGGCGCATGATCGGGTCGGAGGATGCTGTCTGGCCCGGTCGGCGGCGAGACCGTGAGCCAAGGAGCCAGCCCGATGGTGCAAGCCCGCATTGCCGAGGTGACCGAGCGGATCGCGCGGCGCAGCCACGACGCCCGTTCCGCCTATCTCGACCGCATCGCCGCGGCGGCGGAGGCCGGCCCGGCCCGCCGGCGCCTGGGCTGCGCCAATTTCGCGCATGGCTTCGCCGCCTGCGGCATCGACAAGGGCGCGCTGCGCGAGGGCGAGGGGCCGAACCTGGCCATCGTCACCTCCTACAACGACATGCTGTCGGCGCATCAGCCCTTCGAGCGCTATCCGGACCTGATCCGGCAGGCGGCGCGGGCAGTCGGCGGCACCGCCCAGGTGGCGGGCGGCGTGCCGGCGATGTGCGATGGCGTCACCCAGGGCGAGGCGGGGATGGAGCTGTCGCTGTTCTCGCGCGACGTCATCGCCCTCTCGACCGCGGTCGCCCTGTCGCACCAGATGTTCGACGCCGCCGTGTTCCTGGGCGTCTGCGACAAGATCGTGCCGGGGCTGGTGATCGGCGCCCTGTCCTTCGGCCACCTGCCGGCGGTGTTCATCCCGGCCGGGCCGATGACCTCGGGCCTGGCAAATGACGACAAGGCCAAGGCCCGGCAGCTCTATGCCGAGGGCAAGGTCGGCCGCGACGCCCTGCTGGAGGCCGAGGCCAAATCCTATCACGGGCCGGGCACCTGCACCTTCTACGGCACCGCCAACACCAACCAGATGCTGATGGAGATCATGGGCCTGCATTTGCCGGGCTCGTCCTTCGTCAACCCGAACACGCCGCTGCGCGACGCCCTGACGCTGGAGGCGACGAAGCGGGCGCTGGCGATCACGGCGCTGGGCAACGAGTTCATGCCGGTCGGCCGGCTGATGGATGAGCGCGCCGTGGTCAACGGCGTGGTCGGGCTGCACGCCACCGGCGGGTCGACCAACCACACCATGCATCTGATCGCCATGGCTGCGGCGGCGGGCATCACCCTGACCTGGGACGACTTCTCCGACCTCGCCGAGATCGTGCCGCTGCTGTGCCGCGTCTATCCGAACGGTAAGGCGGATGTGAACCATTTCCACGCCGCCGGCGGCACCGGCTTCCTGATCCGCGAGCTGCTCGGCGGCGGGCTGCTGCATGGCGACGTCGCCACCATCTGGGGCGGTGGGCTGGACCGTTACACGGTCGAGCCCGGCCTGGACGACAAGGGCGAGGTGGTCTGGCGCGACGCGGCGACGGCCAGCGGCGACACCGCGGTGCTGCGTGGCGCGGCCGAGCCGTTCCAGGCCACCGGCGGCCTGCGGGTGCTGGACGGCGACCTGGGCCGGGCGGTGATCAAGACCTCGGCGGTGGCGCCGGAGCGTCATGTGATCGAGGCGCCGGCGAAGATCTTCCATTCGCAGGAGGAGCTGCAGGCCGCGTTCCGCGCCGGCGCGCTGGACCATGACTTCATCGCCGTGGTGCGGTTCCAGGGCCCGAAGGCCAACGGAATGCCCGAGCTGCACAAGCTGATGCCGCCGCTGGGCGCGCTGCAGGACCGCGGCCGCAAGGTGGCGCTGGTCACCGATGGCCGCCTGTCCGGCGCCTCGGGCAAGGTGCCGGCGGCGATCCACGTGACACCGGAGGCGGCGGTCGGCGGCCCGATCGCCAAGCTGCGCGACGGCGACATCCTGCGCCTGGACGCGGTCGCCGGCCGGCTCGAGATCCGCGACATCGACGCCGAGGAATGGGCCGCGCGGGAAGACGCGACCGCCGACCTCGCCCCGTCGCATGTCGGCGTCGGCCGCGAGCTGTTCGCCGCCTTCCGCCACGCCGCCGGCCGGGCGGATGCCGGGGCGTCGATCTTCTGAGGCGACCCTGGCGCTATCGGCGGCTGCGCATGATATCTTCTGTCGAAGTGCAACGCCTTGCCGATCGTTCGATGGACGTCACATGAGCATAGCTGAAGCAACAGTGGGGCCGGGAGGCCGCGTCACCATTCCCAAATCCGTGCGGGATCAGCTCCATATCCGGCCGGGAACGAAGATGGAGTTCGTTCGGACGCGCGACGGAAATTGGACGGTGCGGCTGAAAGATGCCCGAGGTCGCGTGATCGGGGTGGTCGAGGACAGGCGCCCGAGACGTCGGTTCGCCGAGTTTCTCGGGCATGCGGGTCCCGGCGCGACGACAGACGAGATCATGGCGCTCACGCGCGGCGATGAATGACGCTGGTCGATACCAACGTCCTGCTCGACATCGTGACCGGGGATCCGGCCTGGGCGAAATGGTCGCTCGAGCAACTTGAAGCTGCGGCCGAGCGTGGGCCGCTTCTGATCAATGATATAGTCTATGCCGAATTGAGCATCCGCTATCCCCAGGTCGAGGAACTCGACACGTTCGTGGATGGGACCGGCTTGGAGGTCTTGCCGATGACCCGACCGGCGCTGTTCCGCGCCGGGAAGGCGTTCGCGGAGTACCGCAAGGCCGGCGGAAAACGGGATCGGCTTCTGCCCGATTTCTTCATCGGCAGCCAAGCGGAGATCAACCGGTTGCCGATCCTCACCCGCGATGTGGAGCGCTATCGGACCTACTTCCCGACCGTGACTCTGATCTCTCCGGATTAATCGTTCGGGAGCTCACCGTCAGACGATCCCGAGCAGTCGGATCAGCCCGAAGCTGATCACGCCGAGCACCAGCAGCGACAGGGTCACCGCCGCCGTCACCCGGCCGCCGGCCTTGGCGACGCTGCCCAGGTCGGTGCTGAGGCCGAGCGCGGCCATCGAGATCACGGTCAGCGCCGTGGCCGCCGTGGCGGCGGGGGCCAGCACCGCCTCGGGCAGCAGCCCGAAGGAGCGCAGCACGGCCAGCAGCAGGAAGCCGTCGATGAACCAGGGCACCAGCTTGTGCCAGGGCATCCGCCCTGCGGTGGCGGCGGCGCCGTCGGTCCGGCGGCGTGTCACCAGCGTCAGCACCAGGATCATCGGCTGCGGCACGGCGTAGACGGTCAGCCCGGCCAGCACGCCGTACTGCACCTCGCTGATATGCATCAGCGCCGGCAGGAAGGGCAGGCCCAGCACCACCACCACGCCGAGCACGGCGGTGAAGGCGATCGACGCCGCCACCTCCTTGCCGTCGGCGCCGATCACCGGGGCCACCGCGGCGATGGCGGAGTTGCCGCAGATCGAGTTGCCGCAAGCGACCAGCACCGCCATGCGGTACGGCAGGCCGAGCATGCGGCCCATGCCGTAGCTGGCGGCGATGGCGATCACGACCACGGCGGCGATGCCGACCAGCAGCAGCGGACCCGCGGACACGATGGCGCCGATGCTGACCGAGGCGCCGAGCAGGACGACGGCGATCTCCAGCAGCGTCTTGGCGCTGAAGCTGATGCCGGGCGTCCAGCGCTGGCTCGGGGTCCACAGCGTGCGCACCAGGGCGCCGACCAGGATCGCCAGCACCAGCGCCTCCAGCCAGGCATGGCCGAACAGCCCGGTCTCGACCCGCTCCAGCCCCAGGGCGGCGAGGGTGACGGCACCGCACAGGAGCAGCCCGGGAACCAGCCGGGCGCCCGGGATCGACGCGATGGCCGTCAGGCGTCTCGTGGCAGGAAGGGAAGGCCGGAACGGATCGACGATCGCCATGACAGACTCGCTTCACACGACTGTCGTCAAGATGTCCTGTGGGCTTTAAGCAATCCAACGCATTCAATCTCTGAAATCGATCGATTTTATCGATCGGTCTGTACTTTTGGAGCGAAGTGATCGACCGGTCGGGTGTGGCGGGCGGGCCGGGGACCACCCTAAGATCCAGGCGGAGCGATCCCGCGGGATTGCCTGTCCCCTCGATGATCCGGTGACGCTGTGGACATCCTTGCCATCTCCGGCAGCCTGCGCGCCGGCTCGTCCAACACCGCGCTGCTGCGTGCCATGGCGGCGCTGGCGCCTGCGGGGGTGGCGGTGACGGTCTATGGCGGCCTCGCCGACCTGCCGCATTTCAATCCCGATCTGGATCCCGATGCCATCCCGGCGGTGATCGACTTCCGGGCCCGGCTGGCGGCGGCCGACGGCGTGCTGATCTCCAGCCCCGAATACGCCCATGGCGTCGCCGGGGTGATGAAGAACGCACTCGACTGGGTGGTGGCGACCGGCGAGTTGGTCGACAAGCCGGTGGCGCTGATCAACGCCTCGCCGCGGGCGCATCACGCCCAGGAGGCGCTGACCGAGACGCTGGTGGTGATGACGGCGCGGATGGTGCTCGAAGCCTCGATCGCCGTGCCGCTGCTCGGCCGCAAGCTGCCGGAGGGCGGCATCCTGGCCGATGCCGAGATCGCGGAGGCTCTGCGCGGCGCGATCGAGGCCTTCGTGCGGGCTATCCCTTAGGCCGTCTGCTCCTTGGTCTTCAGGAAGCGCAGCGCCGGGTTCTCCTTGGTCACCGTGTCGAGGTGCCAGGCGTTGCGGGCCAGGAACACCGGGGCACCGTCATGGTCTTCGGCCATGGCGCTGCGCAGCCCGTCCTGGAACGACTTCAGGGCGATCGCATCGTCCGACTCGACCCAGCGGGCGGTGTAGTAGGGCGCCGGCTCGAAATGCACCGGGATGCCGTACTCGGTGCGAATGCGGTCGGCCAGCACCTCGAACTGCAGCGCGCCGACCACGCCGACGATCCAGTTGGCATCGAGCAGCGGCTTGAACACCCGGGCGGCACCTTCCTCGGCCAGCTGCTCCAGCGCCCGGCCGAGATGCTTGGCCTTCATCGGGTCGTCCGGCCGCACCCGCTGCAAGAGTTCCGGCGCGAAGCTGGGGATGCCGGTGAAGCGCAGATCCTCGCCCTCGGTCAGCGCATCGCCGATGCGCAGGTTGCCGTGGTTCGGGATGCCGACGATGTCGCCGGCCCAGGCCTCCTCCGCCAGCTCGCGGTCCTGGGCCAGGAACAGCACCGGGTTGTGCATGTTCATCAGCTTGCCCGAGCGGACATGCTTCAGCTTCATGCCGCGCTTGAAATGGCCGGAGGCGAGGCGGACGAAGGCGATGCGGTCGCGGTGCTTCGGATCCATGTTGGCCTGGATCTTGAACACGAAGGCCGAGACGTTGTCCTCCTCCGGGTCGACCAGCCGGCCGGCCGCCGGCTGCGGCCGGGGCGAGGGGGCCAGGGCGCCGATGCCGTCCAGCAGCTCGCGCACGCCGAAATTGTTGACCGCCGAGCCGAAGAACACCGGCGTCAGATGGCCCTCGCGATACATCTCCAGGTCGAATTCCGGGCACAGGGCCCGCGCCATCTCGACCTGCTCGCGCAGCGTCGCCACTGCGTCGGCCGGCAGCAGCCGGTCCAGCTTCGGATCGTCCAGGCCGGTGCAGGTCTCGCCGAGCTCCGGCAGGGCGCCCTTGGTGCCCTTGGCCATCAGCACCAGCCGGTCGTGGAACAGGTCGTAGCAGCCCAGGAAGCCGCGGCCGCTGCCGATCGGCCAGGTCGCCGGGGTGACATGCAGCTGCAATTCCTGCTCGATCTGGTCGAGCAGGTCGAAGGGATCGCGGCTCTCGCGGTCCATCTTGTTGATGAAGGTCGTGATCGGCACGTTCCGCATGCGGCAGACCTCGAACAGCTTCCGGGTCTGGTCCTCGATGCCCTTGGCCGCGTCGATCACCATCACCGCGCTGTCGACCGCCGTCAGGGTGCGGTAGGTGTCCTCCGAGAAATCCTCGTGGCCCGGCGTGTCCAGCAGGTTGAAGGTGTGGTTGTCGTAGTCATAGGTCATCACCGAGGCGGTGACCGAGATGCCGCGCTCACGCTCCACCTTCATCCAGTCCGACCGGGCACGGCGTTGGTCGCCGCGGGCCTTGACCGCGCCGGCCATCTGGATGGCGCCGCCGAACAGCAGCAGCTTCTCGGTCAGCGTGGTCTTGCCGGCGTCCGGGTGGGCGATGATCGCGAAGGTGCGGCGGCGGTCGATCGGGTCGATGTTCGAAGGCATGATGCAGTCAGTCATATATGCAAAAGCAGGCCGCGGGGAGCGGCCTGCCAAAAACGGGCGGACGGAAGGGCCCGGCCGCTACATCAGCCCGTCCCGCCGCAGCAGCGCATCCGGGTCCGGCTCGCGGCCGCGGAAGCGCTTGTACAGCTCCATCGGGTGCTCGGTGCCGCCGCGCTCCAGGACGTTCTCCTTGAAGCTGCGGGCGGTCTCGGCGTCGAACAGGCCCTTCTCCCGGAACAGCTCGAAAGCGTCGGCGTCCAGCACCTCGGCCCATTTGTAGCTGTAATAGCCGGCGGAATAGCCGCCGCCGAAGATGTGGCTGAAGCCGGAGGAGGTGTTGGCCTCCGGGATCGGCGGCAGCACCTGAGTGCGGGCGGTGGCGCTGCGCTCGAACTCCGGCACCGAGCCGATCACGGTCGGGTCGCCGTCATGCCAGGCCATGTCGAGCAGGGCGAAGGCGGTCTGGCGCAACGACTGCCAGCCGGCCATGAAGCGGGCGCTGTCGCGGATCTTCTGCACCAGCTCGGCCGGCATCTTCTCGCCGGTCCGGTAGTGCCGGGCGAACAGGTCCAGCCCGTCCTTCTCCTGCACCCAGTTCTCGAAGATCTGCGACGGCAGCTCGACGAAGTCCCAGTACACGTTGGTGCCGCCGAGCGACCGGTAAGTGCAGCGCGACAGCAGGCCGTGCAGGGCATGGCCCATCTCGTGGAAGAAGGTCCGCACCTCGTCATAGGACAGGAGCGAGGGGCGGTCGGCCGTCGGCTTGGTGAAGTTGCAGACGATGGCGACATGCGGCCGCTTGATGCCGTCGCGATACAGGCCCTGGTCGCGATAGGTGGTCATCCAGGCGCCGTTGCGCTTCGAGGCGCGCGGGAAGAAATCGGCATAGAACAGGCCGACATAGCGGTCCTCGGCCTCGTCATAGACCTCATAGGCCTTCACGTCCGGATGCCAGACCGGATAGGCGTCGGAGGGGCGGAACACGAGGCCGTACAGCCGGCGGCAGTGCTCGAACACGCCGTCGATGACCCGGCTCAGCGGGAAATAGGGGCGCAGCGCCTCCTCGTCGAAGTCGAAGCGATGCTGCTTCAGCTTCTCGGAATAGTAGCCGACATCCCAGGGCTGCAGTGGCTCCGGCCCGCCGAGGCTCCTGGCGTGGGCCTGGATGTCGGCGAGGTCGCGCTCCGCCGCCGGCTTCGACGCGGCCAGCAGCCGGTCGAGGAAGGCGTGCACGGAGGCCGGCGTCTCCGCCATCCGCTTCTCCAGCACGAAGGCGGCATGGGTCGGATAGCCCAGCAGCTTCGCGCGCTGGAAGCGCAGCGCCGCGATCTCCTTGACCAGCGGCTGGTTGTCGAACTCGCCGCCGAAGGCACGGGCGTTGAAGGCGCGCCACAGCTGCTCGCGCAGCTCGCGGCGGTCGGCATGGGTCATGAACGGGACGTAGCTCGGCGCGTCGAGCGTGAACACCCAGGCCTCGCCTCGGCCGCGCTCCTCCGCCGCCAGCTTCGCCGCCTTGACCGCGCCCTCCGGCAGGCCGGCCAGGTCGGCCTCGTCCTCGATCCACAGCGTGAAGGCGTTGGTCGCCTTCAGCACATTGTGCTGGAAGTCGGGGGTCAGCTTGGCCAGCCGCTCGTCGATCGACCGCAGCTCGCCCTTCTCATTGTCCGACAGCAGGGCGCCGTTGCGGACGAAGCCGCTATAGGTGTCGTCCAGCAGCCGCGCCTTCTCGCCGGTCAGGCCCAGCCCGTCCCGCGTGTCCCACACCGCCTTGACCCGGGCGAAGACGCGGGGGTCGAGCGAGACGTCGGACGAGAAGTTGGCGCTCCTGGCGCCGAAATCGGCGGCCAGCGCCTGCAGCTCGTCCGAGGTCCTGGCCGAGAGCTGGTTGTAGAACACCGAGGAGACGCGGTCGACTTCCTGGCCCGCCTGCTCCAGCGCCACGACGGTGTTCTCGAAATCCGGCGCCGCCGGGCTGGCCAGGATCTCCTCGATCCGGCCCTTGGCCTCGGCGATCGCATGGTCCAGCGCCGGCAGGTAGTGCGCGACCTCGATGCGGTCGAACGGCACCGCCTGGTCCTGCAGCGGCGACGGCACGATCAGCGGGTTGGCGCCGGTGTCGAGGGTATCGTTGGCTTGCGAGTCCATGCGGCCGGGATGTCCATTGGCTAGCGGGCGGGGCAGGGCGGCAGGGCCCGGTCTCTCAAAGGACCTTGCCCTCGAAAGGGTGCCGGCCCTCGCGATCCTCGATCTCGACCACCCACAGGTCGGGATCGCGCTGGACCGCACGGGCAATATAGGCATCGGCCTCAGCCTCTGCCAGGACCTCGCCGCCCTTGGCCGGCAGCCATGCGAGGGCGCCGTCCAGGTCGCGCGACTGGCTCAGCACCCGGCAGCCCGGGGCACCCAGGTTGAGCTTGAGGATCAAAAGGCCGGCCCGAGGATCGCCCTTGCGGACGACATAAGCGGGGATGGCCTGGTGCCCCAGTTGCCGCAGATGGGCCTGGACCCACAGCTCGGTCGGAAGACGATCGGTCGACATGGGGCAGGGTATAGCAGAGGACACCCTGCCCCGGGGACCCGCCGTCGCGTTACTTGAACAGCCCGAGATCCACCGAATTCGCCATCGCCTCATAGCCGGCGGCGTTCGGGTGAAGGCGGTCGCCGACGTCGAACTCCGCCTTCAGCTTGGACGGGTGCGCCGGGTCGCGCACCACGGCGTCGAAGTCCACCACCGCGTCGCAGCCCTTGCCGGTGCGGATCCACTGGTTCACCGCCTGGCGCTTGGTCTCGCCCTCGGCGCTGTAGTAGTTGGCGAAGACCGTGCCCTCATAGGGCGTCAGCGTGGCGCAATAGGCCTTCAGCCCGGCGCCATGGGCGCGGGCGACCAGCTGGCGCAGCCCGCCGATGATCTGGTCCGCCGACACCGCCTGCTCGGGCAGCCCGGCGGAGCCGGAATGGCCGATGTCGTTGATCCCCTCCATGATCACCACCCAGCGCACGCCGGGCACCGACAGCACGTCGCGGTCGAAGCGCGACAGGGCGCTGGGGCCGAACATCTGTTCCGGCAGGTCGTGCAGGATTCGGTTGCCGCTGATGCCGGAATTGACCACGCCGACCGCAGGGCCGCCGGCCGCAGGCCCCCCGGCCTTGGCCAGCCGCTCCGCCAGAATGTCCGGCCAGCGCCGGTTCGCATCGGTGCCCGAGCCGTAGCCGTCGGTGATCGAATCGCCGAGCGTCACCACCGTGCCTCCCTCGGCCGCCACCTCGACCCGCGACAGCAAGTAGCGCATGGTCGATTCCGTGGCGTCCGGCAGGGTCGGCGCCGTGGTGCTGTCGCCGGCGAGCGAGATCCAGGCGGTCTGCACCCCGAGCGGATGCACCACCGACGGGCCAGTCCAGCGCGACACGAACAGGCTGATCGACAGGCTGTCGAGCGGCGAGACGGTGAGATCGATCGGGTCGGAGATCGCGGGCGCGCCGGGCGGCACCGTGATCGTGGTGGCGCCGCCGAAGGTCAGCGCCTTGCTGCTGGCCGGGTCGATCGAGCCCGGGGCATTGCCGGGCCGGGCGATGGTGGCGGCGCCGATCACCACCGGCTGGGTGCCGGTCTCGTTGGTGAAGCGCACCCGGACCTTGCTGCCGCCGGCGCTGATCCGCACCAGCTGGCGGATGGTGGCGTTGTTCAGTTCGGGCCCGACCGGAAACGCCGGGCTGGCGCCCCAGCTGCCGATCCAGCTGTCCTGTGCCGAAGCCGGCCCTGCCAGGCCTGCCAGCAGCACGGCGGCGGCCAGCCAGGACCGGCCGATTGCGTTGCATCGGATCATTCGGCTTTTCCTCCCGCTGCGGCCGCCGATGGATTCGGCGGCCCGCCGGACCTGCGCCGGCGATGAAGTATGAGGAAACAAAGCCTGCCGGGGCAACGCCGGGCGAACATGAATGCGGGCGTGGAGAGGCTCCACGCCCGGCGATCCATCCCCCCGGACGGTCTGGCGTCAGCGGAAGCGCCGCAGCGCCGCCACCTGGTGCGAGGCGTCCTCGCCGTCGGCCAGCTTCTCCAGCAGGCCGTACAGGCGGTCCATCTCCTGCCGGGTCAGGGGCGTGGTGCCCATCGGCCCGGTATAGGTCTCGCGCCGCCGGTCGACCGGCAGGTTCATCGACTTCCAGCAGGCGATCGCGCCGGTGGCCGAATCACGGGCCAGGAAGTTGCAGCCGCTGCGGAAGTAATCCGCCTCCCAGGGATCGAGCGGCTGGTCCAGACGCTGCAGATAGCGACGGGCCCAGTCGGCGGTCATCCGGGCAGGCGGAGGTTGTTCGATACAGCGCATGATCAGTCCCCGATTTGATCGATGGTGTCGGTCGATATCGGAAGGACGGTAGATCCTTGCGCGTGAATGCACCGTGATTGGACCGATCACGGTCAGGTCAGATTGTTGCTCCCAATAGGATAAAACGCACTCGGCTGGGCGATCAGACCGTGACCACGATCTTGCCGATCTGCTGGTTGGATTCGAGATAGCGGGTCGCCTCGACGATCCGGTCCAACGGGAAGACCCGGTCGATCACCGGCTTCAGCGACCCGTCGGCCAGCCCCTCGAAGATGAAGCGCTTGGCCCGCTCCAGCCGCGCCGGGTCGCTGACGATCTCCTTGTACTGATAGCCGCGGACGGACAGCCCCTTGACCAGGGCCGGGAACAGCGGGAAGGGCGTCGGCTCGGGGCTCAGCGCACCGTATTCGACCAGGATGCCGCCCTGGCCCAGGGCTTCGGCCAGGACATTCACGGCCGGGCCGCCGACCGGGTCGAACACCGCCCGGACCCCGGTGCCGCCGGTGATGGCCTTGGCCCGCGCCGCGAGATCCTCTTCATCTGTGACGATGACATGGGCGGCGCCGGCATCGCGCAGCGCCGCGGCCTTGGCGGCGGCGCGGGTGGTGGCGATCGACGTCGCGCCGACCCGGTTGGCGATCTGGATCGCGGCCAGGCCGACGCTGCTGGAGGCGGCGGTGATCAGCACCGAATCGCCGCGGCCCAGCCCGGCGATCTCGACCAGCGCGCCATAGGCGGTGACGTATTGCATCCAGACCGCGGCGGCCTCGGTCCAGGACAGGGTGGCCGGATGCTTCACCGTCACCTCGGCCGGGACATTGGCGACCTCGCCATAGGTGCCCCAGCGGGTGATCGACAGCGGCGGCACGATGCTGACCGCGTCGCCGACGGCGAAGCCGGTGACGCCAGCGCCCAGCGCCTCGACCTCGCCGGCGGCCTCATAGCCCAGCCGGGCCGGGAAGTCCGGCGATTCCGGATAGTAGCCGGTGCGGAACATCGATTCGGCACGGTTCAGGCCCAGCGCCTTGACCCGCAGGCGGATCTCGCCGGGGCCGGGCGGCGGCACCTCGACCTCCTCGATGCGAAGGACTTCGGGGCCGCCGAGTTCGTGGATGCGGACGATGCGGGCCATGTTGGGCTCCTGTGGACGGGACGCCCCCCGATATGATTGTTCGCTGAAACGAGATAAATATCGGTTCCGTCGCGACAGTCGGAACCAAAGGTTTCCAATCATGGATCGCCTGACCAGCATGGCGGTGTTCGTCCGCGCGGTCGAAACCGGTTCCTTCGCCGCCGCGGCCGAGGCGCTCGGCCTGTCGGCGCCGATGGTGGGCAAGCATGTCCGGTTCCTCGAGGATCGCCTCGGCGCCCGGCTGCTGGCCCGCACCACGCGGCGGCAGAGCCTGACCGAGGTCGGCCGCGCCTTCTACGAGCGCTGCTGCAACGTGCTGGTGGAGGCCGAGGCAGCGGAGGCGCTGGCCGAGGATCTGCGCGCCGTGCCGCGCGGCCGGCTGCGGGTCAATGCGCCGGTCACCTTCGGCGCGCATGAGCTGATGCCGATGGTGGCGCGCTATCTGCGCGCGAACCCCGAGGTCAGCATCGAGGTGACGCTGAGCGACCGCATCGTCGACCTGGTGGAGGAGGGGTACGAGGCGGTGATCCGGATTGCGCCGCTGCCCGATTCCAGCCTGGTCGCCCGCAAGCTGCGGCCCTACCGCTTGGTCGCCTGCGCAGCCCCTGCCTATCTCGCCGAGCGCGGCACGCCGGCGCGGCCGGAGGATCTGGCGAGCCATGAGTGCCTCGGCTTCGCCCATTGGGAGCCGCGCGACCTGCTGCAGTTCGCCGGCCCGGACGGGAGCCTGCATTCCGTGCGTGTCGGCGGCCGATTCTCGGTCAACAGCGGCCAGGCGCTGCGCAGCGCGGCGCTGGAGGGGCTCGGCATCATCCTGCAGCCGGAGGGTCTGCTGCGCGACGACATCGCCGCCGGCCGTCTGGTGCGGGTGCTGCCGGACTACGATCCGCCGTCGCGGCCGATGCACATCCTGTTCGCCCCCGACCGCCGCCCGACCCCGAAGCTGCGCAGCTTCATCGACGCGGTGGTCGAGGCGTTCGGGTAGGGCTCAGGCGAACACCGGGACACGCACCGGGGAGGAGCGGTAGCCCGACGGCCGCTCCGGCCACGCCGCATCGGGGATCCGGTCCAGCAGCACGTCCAGCCCGGCCTCGGCGATCGCCAGGGCGATGGAGTCGCCCGGGCAGGCGTGGCGGCCATGGCCGAAGGTCAGCAGGCGCCGGTCGGGCCGGGCGGGATCGAAGCGGTCCGGATCGGGGTTCAGCGCCGGGTCGCGATTGGCGGCGGCGATGACGACCAGGATCCCGTCGCCCGCTCGCAATGCCCGGCCGGCGATCTCGGTGTCCTCGGCGACGAAGCGGCGCGTGTTCTGGGCCGGCGGGTCGCAGCGCAGCACCTCCTGCAGCAGCCCCGGCAGCAGCGTGCGGTCGGCGGCCAGCCGTCGGCGCAGCTCCGGCCGGGCGCCGAGGGCGACGACGACGTTGCCGAGCAGGCCGGCATTGGCGTCATGGGTCTGGAACAGGAAGCCGACGGCGTTGGCGGTGACCGCCGCCGCGTCGACTCCGCCCTCGCGCTCCGCCGCGTCGCGCAGCCGCCGGGCCAGGCCGTCTCCGCGTGCCTGGATCAGCGCCGCGGTCAGGGCGACCATCCCGGCCGCCGCCTCATGGCCGCGTCCGATGACCTCGGGCGTGGCGCCGGGAGCGATGGCGGTGACGATGTCGCGCATCCGCTCGGCGATCTCGGGCAGCCGGTCCGGGGCGAAGCCCAGCAGCGCGCCGACGACATGCATCTGCAAGCCGAAGAGGAAGGCGTCGAGCCCGGTGCGATCGGGGGCCAGGGCGGCCGACCAGCGCCGGGCCTCGGCCGCCATGGTCTCGGCCGGACCATCCAGCGCCGCCGCGACCGCCCGCTTGGCCCGGGCCTGGGCGTCGCCGTCGGTCATTCGCACCAGCCGGCCGAATAGCTCGCCGACGGCGCCGCCCAGCAGCGGCCGCGGCACGGGTTCGGACGGCGGGCGGACCCGGCAGGCCGGGCTGGCCAGAACCGCCGTGGCGGCCTCGGCGCCCGCCGCGACCCAGAGGCCGAGCGCCTCGTCCCGGTCGAACGGCCGCTGCCGCAGCAGGCCCGCATAGTAAGGATACGGATCGGGATGGGTGACAGCGGCGACGGGATCGTTTGGCTGCATGGTCGGCCCCTCGGCTGGAGTGGCCGCCATCGTAGCCGTTCGGCCCCGTCCGGAGGCCGAAGTCGCTTCGGCCTCCGTCGAAGGATGGCGGTAAGAGCTACTCCGCCCCTTCCACCGCGATCCCGCCGGTCCGGCCGCGCGGCTCGCGGATGAAGACCAGCGACGCCACGGCGCCGAGCACGGCGAGGCCGCCGGCCAGCACGAAGGCGCTGGTGTAGACGCCGCCGGTCGCCTGGATGATGAAGCCGGTCACCGCCGGCCCGATGATGCCGGCGAGATTGGCCAGGAAGTGGATGAAGCCGCCGACACCGCCGACATTCTCGCCGCGTACCGCATCCTGGATCACCGCCCAGTAGATCGACCCGGTCAGGTACAGGCCGAAGATCGACACCGACATCAGCGCCACCGCACTGCTGACATCGGCCACGTCGCCGGCCAGGGCGACGCCGGCCGCGGCGACGCCGAGCCCGCCGATCAGCACCAGCTTGCGCGACAAGAGGGCCCGGCCGGTCAGCCGGAAGATCCGGTCCGAGACGAAGCCGCCCAGCGCCAGGCCGAGAAAGCCCAGCACCCAGGGGATCACCGTGGCCAGGCTCATATCCTTGATGCTGAGCTTGTGCACCTCGGTCAGGTAGCTGGGGAACCAGGTCAGGAAGAAGAACAGCACGTAGTTGTATGTGAAGAAGGCGAAGGCGGTGGCCAGCACGATCGGCTGCCGCAGATAGAAGCCCAGGCCATGGGCCGGCAGCCGGGCCGCCGTATCGACGTCGGCCTGGCCGTCCTCGATCAGCCGGCGCTCTTCGTCGCTGATCCGCGGGTGCTGAGCCGGGCGGTCGGTCGACATCCGCACCCAGAACACCAGCCAGACGAAGCCGAGCAGCATGATGATGACGAAGGCCAGGCGCCAGCCGAAGGCCAGCGCCAGGTAGCCGACGATCGGGCCGGCCACGGCGCCGCCCAGCGGCGTGCCGGAATTGACGATGCCGATCGCCGTCGCCGCCTCGCGCCGCGGGAACCAGTTGCTGACCGTCTTGCTCATGGTCGAGCTCAGCGGCCCTTCGCCGACGCCGAACAGCACGCGCAGCACGATCATCGAGACGAAGCCGGTGGCAACCGCGGTCAGGCCGCAGAACAGCGACCACAGGCCCATGGCGCCGGTGAACACCGTCTTCGGTCCGATCCGGTCCGACAGCCAGCCGCCGATGAAGTTGAACACGGCGTAGCCGGCGAAGAAGCTGCTGAAGATCACGCCCATCTGGGCGTGATCCAGGCCGAGATCCTGCTGGATCAGCGGCGCCGCGATCGACAGCGCCGAGCGGTCGAGATAGTTGATCATGCCGGCGATGAACAGCAGGCCGACGATCAGCCAGCGAACGCTTCTGAACATGGGTTTCCTTCCGCTTGCGGAGGCGGGGTGGGAGTCTTCGAAGGCATCGTCATGGCGAGGAGGCGAAGCCGACGTGGCCATCCAGGGTTCTGTGCCGCTGGATGGCCACGCCCCTTCGGAGCTCGCCATGACGATTCTTTCTTACCGAGAGCGGGACTCCGGCGACGGGCTCAAGAGTGTCAAAGGTCCAGCAGATGGACCTTCATCGACTGGTTGCGGTCGAGGGCGACCTGGAAGGCCTGGTCGGCATCGCGGACCGGGAAGCGGTGGGTCATCAAGGGCTTCAGGTCGATCCGCTTGGCCCCGATCATCTCGACCGCCAGCGCGTATTCCTCGGCGAAACGGAACGAGCCGCGATACTCCAGCTCCTTCGACATCACCAGATTGGCCGAGACCGGCGACTGGCCGGCCGGCATGTTGCCGAGCTGGACCACCCGGCCGCGGGCGCGGGCAGCACGCAGCGCGGTGTCCAGGCCGGCGGGAGCGCCCGAAGCCTCGATCACCACGCCGAAGCGGCCGCGGTTGCGGCTCCACGCCGCGATCCGGTCCTCGTCCCGGCCGTCGACCGCCTCGTCGGCGCCGAGGCTGAGCGCGGTCTCGCGCGCCTTCTCGGCCAGGTCGACCACGGTGATGCGGCGGGCGCCGGCCTGGCGCGCCACCAGCAGCACCAGCGCGCCGATCGGGCCGCAGCCGACGATCAGCACCTCCTCGCCCAGCAGCGGCCCGGCGCGGCGCACGGCATGCAGCGACACCGCCAGCGGCTCGGCCATCGAGGCCTCGGCGAAGCTGACATGGTCCGGCACCGGGACGCATTGCTTCGCCGGCACGACCAGGTATTCGCGGAAGGCGCCCTGCATGTGCGGGAAGATCGAGGCGCTGCCCAGGAACCGCATGTTCAGGCACTGGTTCTCCAGCCCCGCCATGCAGTAGTCGCAGCGGCCGCAGGACCGGCTGGGATTGACCGCGACGGGCTGGCCGATGGCGAGGCCCTCGACGTCGGGCGCCACCTCCGCGACCTCGCCGGCCATCTCGTGGCCGAGGATCAGCGGCTCGCGCAGGTGGAAGTCGCCGGTCTTGCCCTTGGAGTAATAGGCCAGGTCCGAGCCGCAGATGCCGCCGGCGCGGAACCGCACCTTGACCTCGCCGGCGGCGAGGCTCTGGGGCTCGCGGTCCTCGATCCGCAGATCCTTGGCTTGATGCAGAACGGCGGCGAACATGGCGGTCTCCTTAGCTATGGGCGGCGGCCGGGGCGCCGATCAGGTCCTCGCTGCGCGACAGGCGCGGCGCCGTCTCCGGCAGCGCTCGGGCGCAGAGCAGGGTGATGACGCAGCCCAGCACGATATAGGCGCACAGATACCACGGCGTGCCGTCGCCGATCTCCAGCAGCCAGCCCGCCGCCAGCGTGCCGGCCGACCCGATCAGGGCGCCGATCTGCTGCACGAAGGACACGCCGCTGGCCCGCACCTTGGTCGGGAACAGCTCCGAATAGAAGGCGGCCTGCGGTCCGTACATGGCGCTGTGGCCGAGGGCGAGCGCGGCGACCAGGCCGAGCCAGACCAGCCCGTCCATCCGGGCATAGACCAGGCCGAAGACCGGGAAGGTCGCGATCAGCACGCAGGCGGCGCCGAACAGGTAGACCGGCTTGCGGCCGATCCGGTCCGACAGCGCGCCGAACAGCGGCAGGGTCACCAGCTCCAGCAGGATGGCGACCAGCATTGCCGTGGTCATGGTCGGCCGGTCGATGCCGCGGCTGGTGGCGTAGGCGGCGATCAGCACGGCGAAGCTGGTGAAGGCGATGCTTTCAGCCAGCTTGCTGCCGCAGCCCAGCACCAGCGACCGGCGATGGCTGCGCACCACCTCGACCAGCGGATGCGCATCCTCCGCCCGGCGTTTCCGCATCTCCAGGAACAGCGGCGATTCGGTCAGCTGCAGGCGGATGTAGAGGCCGATGCCGACCAGCAGGATGCTGAGCAGGAACGGAATGCGCCAGCCCCAGCTCAGGAACGCCTCCTCCGACAGGGTGGAGGTCAGGATCGCGAAGATGCCGAGCGGCAGCACGAAGCCGGCCGGCGCGCCGATCTGCACCCAGGAGCCGAAGAAGCCACGGGCGCGCGACGGCGCGTGCTCGCACATGATCAGGATGGCGTTGCCCTGCTCGCCGCCGATGCCGAAGCCGTGCAGCAGCCGGATGAACAGCAGGGTCAGCGGCGCCCAGATGCCGATCTCGTTGTAGGTCGGCATCAGCCCGATGACGAAGGTGGCGATGCCGACGATCAGGAGGGTGATGACCAGCGCCTGCTTGCGGCCGTAGCGGTCGCCGATGGCGCCGAACAGCAGGCCGCCCAGCGGCCGGGTGAAGAAGCCGGCGGCATAGGTGCCGAGCGCCGCCAGCGACCCCGCCAGCGGATCGATGTCGGTGAAGAACAGCTTGTTGAACACCAGCGCCGAGGCGGTGGCGTAGATGAAGAAGTCGTACCACTCGACCGTGGTGCCGATGCAGGACGCGATCGCGATCCGCCGCATCATCGCGGGCGTTGTCGCCGCCGTGGCCTTCTGCTCTTCCATGTCGTCCTCCCGTGCGGGCCGTCCGCGGCCTCTTTGATCGGTGCTACCAGTTGGTCAGGGTGCCGTCCTCGAGCCGCGCCACCGGCAGGTAGGCGGGGTCGTAGGGGAAGCGGGCGGCCAGTTTCTCGTCGATGTCGACGCCATGGCCGGGCGCCTCGCCGGGATGCATGTAGCCGTCCTTGAACGACCAGGCGTGGGGGAAGACCTCCAGCGCCGGCTCGGGGTAGCCCATATATTCCTGGACGCCGAAATTCGGCACCCACAGGTCGAAATGCAGGGCCGCGCCCATGCACACCGGCGACAGGTCGGACGGGCCGTGGCAGCCGGTGCGGACATGGTGCAGGGCGGCGAAATCGGCGATCCGGCGCAGATGGGTGATGCCGCCGGCATGGGTCAGCGTCGCCCGGATATAGTCGATCAGCTGCTCCTCGATCAGCAGCTTGCAGTCCCAGATGCTGTTGAACACCTCGCCGACCGCGATCGGGGTGGTGGTGTGCTGGCGGATCAGCCGGTAGGCCTCCTGGTTCTCGGCCGCGACCGGGTCCTCCAGCCAGAACAGGGCATAGGGCTCGACCGCCTTGCCCAGCCGGGCCGCCTCGATCGGGGTCAGCCGGTGGTGGATGTCGTGCAGCAGATGGCCGTCGAAGCCGTATTTGGCGCGCACCGCCTCGAACAGCTTGGGCACGTAATTGAGGTACTTCTCGGTCGACCAGCCCTGCTCCTCGGGCCAGCCCTTGGTCGCCGGCTCATAGGAATCGCCGCCCTTGCTGACGCCGTAGACCGACTCCATCCCGGGCACGCCGCATTGCACGCGGATCGCCTTGTATCCCTTCTCCTGATAGGCGGCGTAGCGGTCCAGCGTCTCCGGAATGTCGCGGCCGGTGCAATGGCTGTAGACCATCACGCCGTCGCGCGAGGCGCCGCCCAGCAGCTGGTACAGCGGCAGCCCGGCGACCTTGGCCTTGATGTCCCACAGCGCCATGTCGACGGCGGCGATCGCGCTCATCGTCACCGGGCCGCGGCGCCAATAGGCGCCCTTGTACAGATATTGCCAGATGTCCTCGATGCGGTGCGGGTCGCGCCCGACCAGGAGAGGGCAGACATGGTCGCGGAGATAGCTGGCCACCGCCAGCTCGCGCCCGTTCAGCGTGGCGTCGCCGATGCCGTGCACGCCCTCGTCGGTCACCAGCTTCAACGTGACGAAGTTGCGCCCGGGGCAGGTGACGATGACATCGGCACGGACGATCTTCATGGCGCGTTCTCTCCCGGCTGGCTTGTCCGTTGCCGCTTTTGCGCGGCATGAAGCGGCTCGATCCATAGCGCAACTTCAATCACCATACAAGTATGGCGATACATGGTGGCCATGCGCTACCTCACCCGGCGATCCCCTGTATGCTGGGAGCCGTAACGAGCCGGAACGGGAGGGCGCATGGCCGGACGACGGAGGGCGGACGAACCCAGGACATTGCCGGGGAGCATTCCCCTGGGCGGCGAGGGGCCGATCGGCCGGCAGGTCTATGAGGGGCTGCGCCAGGCGATCATCACCGGCCTGCTGCCGCCCGGCACGGCGCTGTCGGAGAAGGACGGGTCGGAGATGTTCGGCGTGTCGCGCCAGCCGGTGCGCGAGGCCTTCATCAAGCTGGTCGAGGCCGGGCTGCTGCAGGTGTTGCCGCAGCGCGGCACCCGGGTGCGCAAGATCTCGCGCCGCCAGGTCGAGCAGGGCCGCTTCATCCGCGAGGCGGTGGAGGCGGCGGTGGTGCGCCTCGCCGCCGAGAGCATCGACGACCGGGCCCTGCAGCGGCTGGACCGCAGCCTGGAGGCGCAGCACGACGCGGCGCGGCGGCACGACCATGCCGGCTTCCTGGCGCTGGACGAGGGCTTCCACCGCCTGATCATCGAGGCGATCGACTGCCTGCCGGCCTGGAGTACGATCGAGAACATGAAGGCGCAGATGGACCGGGTGCGCTATCTCAGCCTGCCCGACGTCTCGCCGCTGGAGATGTTGATCGCACAGCATGAGGAGATCGTCGCCGGGCTGCGGGCGCACGACCCGGACGCCGCCGAGGCGGCGATGCGCCGGCACCTGCGCGAGATCCTGTCGTCGCTCGGGCCGATCGCCGAGCGCCGGCCGGAGCTGTTCGAGCTCGACGCCTGAGGAGGCCGAGAATGATCGTCCGCGTCTGGCGCGGCTATGCCGCCCTGTCCAACCCGTCGGCCTATCCCGAGCATTTCCATGGTGCGGTGCTGCCGGCGCTGCGTGGCATCGCCGGGTTCCGGGGCGCGTCGCTGCTGCGCCAGGACCGGCCGGCCGAGATCGAGTTCATGGTGCTGACCCGCTGGGACTCGATGGAGGCAATCAGCGCCTTCGCTGGTGACGATCCGGAGCAGGCGGTGGTCGAACCGGCCGCGGTGGCGGCGCTGATACGGTTCGATGGCAGGGTCCACCACTACACGGTTGTCGAGGAGGAGGCTGGTCCCGGATGATCCCAGCCTTCCGAAGAAACAGGAGTGTCCGGTGAGCGATCGACAGACCCTGGCCCTGATGCGGATCGTGGCCGAGGCGCTGGCCCGGGCCGGCGGCCGGCTGGCCCTGGCCCATCTGGCCGAGCACCGTGACCTCGCGATCGAGGCCAAGGGGCCGCAGGATTTCGTCACCGCGGTCGACAAGGCGGTCGAGACCCTGATCCGCGGCCAGCTGCGCGACACCTTCCCCGACCACGCCGTGCTGGGCGAGGAGTTCGGGCTGGACCGGCAGGGCGCCCGCATCGTTTGGGGGCTGGACCCAATCGACGGCACCGCCAACTTCCTGCGCGACCGGCCGGTCTGGTGCGTCTCGATCGGCGCCACCATCGACGGCAAGCCGGCGCTCGGCGTGATCTACGAACCGGTGCGGGACGAGCTGTACAGCGCCGTGGCAGGGCAGGGCGCCACCCGCAACGGCGCGCCGATCACGGTCAACGCCAAGGCCCGGCCGGAGACGGCGGTGATCGGCGTCGGCTACTCGCCGGGCCGCAAGGTGCCGGAGCATGTCCAGCAGATCGGCCATATCCTGACCCATGGCGCGGAGTACCGCCGCCTTGGCTCATCGGCGATGTCGCTGGCCTATGTCGCAGACGGCCGCTTCGACGGCTATGCCGCCGCCCACACCAATGCCTGGGACGTGATGGCCGGGCTGGTGCTGGTGCGCGAGGCCGGCGGCGTCACCGACGACTTCATCGAAAGCGGGGCGCAGAGCGGCCCGGTCACCGCCGCGGCGCCGGGCGTCGCGGACCTGGCGCGCCAGCTCCGGGCGCTGGTCTGAGCACCTCTCCCAGGCTGTAGCGCTCGGGCGGCGTCCCGGCCGCCAGCCAGGCGGCGATCTCCGCCATCGCCCCGAAGCTGCGGCCGGCCCCGGCGGCCCTGAGCCGCTGCGCCAGCTCGGGGTCGGCATGGCCGCCGCCGGTGAAGCCGACCACCTTCATCCCGGCGCGGCGGGCGGCGGTGACGCCATGGATCGAATCCTCGATCACCAGGCAGTCGGCCGGGTCGGCGCCCATCTGCGAGGCGGCGTAGAGGAACACGTCCGGCGCCGGCTTGCCGCGCTTGACCTGGCTGGCCGAGAACACATACGGGTCGACCAGCGGCAGCAGCCCGGCCGTCTCCAGGTTGCGGCGCAGATTGGGCAGGCCGGTGGAGGAGGCGACGCAGGGTGGGTGGCCGAGGCCGGCGGCGGCCGCGACCGCTTCGGCGGCGCCGGCGATGGCGCGCAGCTCGGTGACGAAGCGCCGGGCGCTCTCCGCCTTGATCTCCTCGATGATGCTGTCCTCGACGGTGAAGCCCAGCTCCGCCGCCAGCGTGCTCCAGGCCACATGGTGCGGCGTGCCGCAGAAGCGCCGGGCGATCTCGCTCGGCGCCACGGTGTGGCCGAGCCGGGCCAGCGCCTCGGAATCGATGGCGCAGAAGATCACTTCCGAATCGATCAGCACACCGTCGCAGTCGAAGATCACCAGCATGGCAGGCCCGGGCAGGAAAGCAGGGAATGGCGGGGCGACAACATCATGCCGCTGCGCTATGTGCAAGGCGCAGAAGCGGCCACAGGGATAGTCATGGTGCCCAGGCGCATCCACATCACCGGCGCGGCCGGCTCCGGCACCACGACGCTGGGCCGGGCGCTGGCGGCTGCGACCGGCGCGCTGCACCTGGACACCGACGATGTCTACTGGTTGCCGACCGATCCGCCCTTCCAGGAGAAGCGGCCGATTCCCGACCGGCTGGCGCTGCTGGAGGAGGCGTTCGGCCGGACCGACCGCTGGGCGCTGGCCGGCTCGCTGATCGGCTGGGGCGACCCGCTGATCCCACGATTCGATCTGGTGGTCTTCCTGCTCATCCCGCCGGCGCTGCGGCTGCAGCGGCTGCGGGCCCGCGAGATCGGGCGCTACGGTGCCGAGACGCTGGGTCCCGGCGGCGCGATGCATGCGGCGCACCACGCCTTCCTCGACTGGGCCGAGGCCTACGACACCGGCACCCGGGTCAGCCGCAACCGCCAGGCGCACGAGGCCTGGCTGTCCCGGCTGCCCTGCCCGGTGCTGCGCATCGAGGGCGACACCACGGTCGAGGACCGGGTGCGGCGGGTGCTGTCCGTCCGCCTCGGCGACGGCCGGGCGTGGCGCGGCTGAGCGCCTGGGATAGACTGCGCGAGACCAGAGAGGGAACGCATGACCATGACCGAAGCTGACGCCTTGCCTCGCCTCGATGGAGAGGTCGCCCTGGTCACCGGGGCCAGCCGCGGCATCGGCGCGGCGGCGGCGCGGGCGCTGGCGGCGCGAGGGGCTGCGGTGGCGCTGACCGCCCGCTCGGCCGGGGAGATCGACGGCATCGCCCGCGAGCTGCGCGACGCCGGCGGCCGGGCCGTCGCCATCGCCGGCGACATCGGCGACGTCGCCTGGGCCGGCACGCTGCTGCGCCAGGCGACCGAGGCGTTGGGCGCGCCGACCATCCTGGTCAACAACGCCGGCATGGTCGGGCCGATCGGCCGGCTGCTCGACTGCGATCCCGCCGACTGGGCCCGCAACGTCACGGTCAACCTGCTCGGCGCCTATGCCGTGCTGCGGGCTGCACTTCCGGCCATGGTGGCGCGCGGGGGCGGCACCGTGATCAATGTCAGCTCCGGCGCCGCCGAGAACGCCTATGAGGGCTGGAGCGCCTACTGCGCCGGCAAGGCCGGGCTGGCGATGCTGACCCGGTCGCTGCATCTGGAATATGGCGGGCAGGGCATCCGCGCCTTCGGGTTCCGCCCGGGCACGGTCGACACCGGGATGCAGGGCGAGATCCGCGCCTCCGGCATCAACCCGGTCAGCCAGATGTCGCGTGAGGCGCACGCCCCGCCGGATCATCCGGCCCGGGTCATCGCCTGGCTCTGCGGCCCCGAGGCGCAGGAGCTGGTCGGGCAGGAGTTGAGCATCCGTGATCCGGAGCTGCGCCGCCGCACGGGGCTGCCGTCATGAGCGCGAAGGACTCGGGCTTCGCCCTCGATCCGCGGATCGCGGCCTCGACCATCGACTGGCGCGACTGGTCGCTGTCGCAGGTCCGGCTGATGAACGACCGCCGCTTCCCTTGGCTGTTGCTGGTGCCGCGCCGGGCCAAGGCGGTGGAGTGGCACGCCTTGGCACCCGAGGACCAGGCGGTCCTGCACCAGGAGACCATGCTGGCCGCCTGCGCCCTGGCCGCGGTGTTCCCGGCGCGGAAGATCAATATCGGCGCGCTCGGCAACGTCGTGCCGCAGCTCCACGTCCATGTCCTGGCGCGGCAGCCGGGGGATTCCGCCTGGCCCGGACCGGTCTGGGGCGCCGGCACGGCCGAGCCCTACGGTCCGGGCGAGGCCGAGGCGCTGCTGGCCCGGCTGGGCACGGTGCTGGACGAGGCGACCTGAACCATGCGCGATCTTGCAATCCGTGGCCGGGTCGCGTATACGGCCCGCTCGTTTGTGCGGAGCCGGCGGCCATGAAGACCGATATCCATCCTGAATACCATGAAATCAACGTCGTGATGACCGACGGGACCGAGTTCAAGACTCGCAGCACCTATGGCAAGGAGGGCGACACCCTCCGTCTCGACATCGACCCGAAGTCGCACCCGGCCTGGACCGGCGTGCAGAAGCTGGTGGACCGCGGCGGCCAAGTCGCCAAGTTCAACAAGCGCTTCGAGGCGTTCGGCCTGAAGAAGTCCTGATCGCGCGGCGCCCGCCCGGGCGCCTGCCGATGCTGGTCTGCGAGCCGGCCCCCGCGAGGGAGGCCGGCTTTTCGCGTCTGCCTTCCCGGCCTTTCTCATTTTCCCTTCATTGTCATGCCCGGGCTTGACCCGGGCATCAGGGGATCTCGATGCCGCTCGGGGTGGCCCCTGGATCGCCGGGTCAAGCCCGGCGATGACAGTGGGTATGGCGATGCGAGGCGCTCAACCCAATCGGCCCAGCGGGATGTAGTCCCGCGACGACGGCGTCCAGGGGGCGCCGGTCCAGTCGCCCAGCCAGGTGTCGACCGCCAGCCCGGCCTCGCCGATCAGCCGCTCGAGCTGGTCGCGCGGCGGGAAGGCGATGCGAGAGCGTGAGGACAGCACCCGGCCGTCGGCGACGATCCGGTAGAAGGTGCCGTAGGTGACGATGCCCGCGGCGGGGTCGTGCTCGACATCGTTCCAGGCCTCCACCGCGCCGAAGCGGGGATGCTCGATCCGCCGGGCCGACTCCGCCGGCGTCCATTCCCGCCACTCCTCCCGCGCCGGGTTGCGGCTGTCGAAGACGAAGCGTCCGCCCGGCGCCAGATGCGCCGCGATGGTGCGCAGCGCCGCCAGCCGGTCCTCCGGCGTCAGGAACACCTGGAAGGCATGGCCGGTCAGCACGATCAGGTCGAAGCGCCGGTCTAGCCGGACGCTGCGGCCGTCGCCGCGGATCCAGGTCACTCGGTCGCCGCCCGGACGGGCGCGGGCGATCTCCAGCATGGCCTCGGCCGGGTCGACGCCGAACACCGTGCGCCCGCGCGACAGCTCCGCCGCCAGCCAGCCGGTGCCGCAGCCGAGGTCGAGCACGGAGGCGCAGCCGGCCGCCAGCGATCGGCAGAGATCCTGGTCCGAGGACCAGGCGTTCTCGACATCGTAGAAACTGACCAGATCCGGGTCGTCGTAGAGTCGGTCCACCTTGGTCTCCGTTGCCGTCGACTCACCGCATGGTATGGCACCGGCCGGTGACCGCCGTCCTACTTCTCCGCGGCGATCGTCTCCCCCGCCCAGCCCTCAGGCGGCGGGTCACGCTCATGCTCCGCGATGCGCAGGGCATAGAGGTGATACAGCGCCGCCAGTGACGGCTCCAGCTCCCGGCATCGGGCGAAGCCGTCCCGCGCCTCGTCCCAGCGGCGGGCGCGATAGGCGGCGAGCGCCGTGTCATGCTGGCGGGCCAACTCCTGATAGAGGCCGTCATCGACGCCGCGATGGGCCAGCAGGGTGAAGACCGCCACCGGCTCGGTCCGGCCCTTGACCACCAGACGGTCGAGCTCGATCAGCGCCGCCCGGCCCTCCAGCGCCCGGGCGGTGTCCGGCCCGATCACCGTGCCGACGCCGTAGCGCTTGCAGGCGCCCTCCAGCCGCGAGGCGAGGTTGACGCTGTCGCCCAGCGCCGAATAGTCGAAGCGCCGGTCCGACCCCATGTTGCCGACCACGCAGGTGCCGGTGTTGATGCCGATGCCGATCGCGATCGGGCCGGCCACCCCCTCCCGCTGCAGCGCCTCGTTCAGTGCCGCGATGTCCGCCAGCATCCGGTGGGCGGCCTCGACCGCATGGGCGGCGTGGTCCGGGTCGTCCAGCGGTGCGTTCCAGAATGCCATGACGCAGTCGCCGATGAACTTGTCGATGGTGCCGCCGGTCGCCAGCACCGCCTCGGACAAGGGCGTCAGGATCCGGTTCAGGAGGCGGGTCAGGCCCTGCGGGTCCTGCTGCATCCGTTCCGACAGGGTGGTGAAGCCGCGGACGTCGCAGAACAGCACGGTCAGCACCCGGGTCTCGCCGCCCAGCTGCAGCTGGCCCGGGTCCTGCGCCAGGCGCGACACCATAGACGGCGCCAGGTAGTGCTCGAAGGCGCGGGTGATGCGGCGGCGCTGCGCCTGCTCGCGGGCGAAGCCGTAGCCGCCCTGGACGATGATGGCGGCGGTGGTGCCCAGCATCGGCAGCACCGGTGGCAGCCAGACCCGGCCGAAGCGCAGCAGGGCGTAGCTGCCGGCGGCGGTGGCGATCGCCAGCAGCGCCAGGGCGGCCAGCGCCGGCACGGGCCCCAGCCGGCGGGTGCCGAACAGCGCCACCAGCAGCAGCACGGCCAGCACCACCGGCGGCAGCCAGGCCGGCGCGGGCGCGATCCACAGCTCGTGCACCAGGTTGTCGAGGATGGTGGCCTGGATCTCGGCGCCGGCGGTCAGCCGCCCGGTCTTCACCGTGTAGGGCGTGACGAAGGCGTCGGCGCCGCCGCTGGTGACGGTGGGCACCGCCTGCAGGCTGAAGCCGACGATGGCGGCCTTCCCGGCCAGGAAGCCGGGCGGCAGCATCGTTCCCGCCTCCAGCGCCTGGTAGTAGGACACGGTCGGATAGCTGCGCGGCGGCCCGAAATACTGCAGCAGGGCGCCGGGCGGCAGCGCGGCCTCGTGCCCGGCCAGGCGCGCGAGGACCCCAGCGAAGGGGGCGGGCACGTTCGGCAGGCGGCGCAGCACGCCGTCGGAATCGAGGTCGACCGAGGCGACGCCCGACCGGGCGCCGCCGGCCATTAGCGGCGCCAGTGGCTCGGTCCGGATCCGCTGCTCGAACCTCTGGTCGGCGATGGCGGTGATATCGGCGGCCAGCACGGTGTCGCCGGCCAGGGCCGCGGCCAGGGCGGCGTCCTCGGCCGGCTGCGACGGCTCGGCGAAGACGATGTCGAAGCCGATCGGCCCGGCACCGGCGCGCCGCAGCGCCTGGGCCAGCCCGGCATGGACGCTGCGCGGCCACGGCCATTGCCGGCCGATCTCGGCGAAGGACGGCTCGTCGATCGCGACCACCACGGCGCTGTGCGCGGCCGGCCGCGGCGGGTCGTAGGTGGAAAACAGGTCGAAGGCCCGGTTCTCCACCACCTGCCATCCATTCGAAGTCCCGAGGGGCAGGAGGGCGGCGAAGAGCAGGGCCGCCAGCAGCAGCGGCGGCCACAGGCTGTCCTGGAGCCGGCCCCGCGCCATCTAGAACCGGATCGACGCGGTGGCGGCGATCAGCCGGCCCGGCGCCTCGACCCCGAAGGCGGTGTCGTACTCCTCGTCGAACAGGTTGCGGATGGCGAAGCCCAGCGCGATGCGCTTCTCCACCGGCTCCCAGCTGATCGCGATGTTGGTGCTGCCGAAGCCGTCGATCTCCGGCAGCCCCGGCCCGCTGGCCTGGGGTCCGGCCCAGACCCGCTCGATCTGCGCCCGGATCTGCAGCGGATGCACCCAGACCGCGCCGATCCGCGCCGTCCAGTCCGGCACGAAGGGGATGCGCTTGCCCTCGTCTATGCCCTCGGTGATCTCCGACCGGATCAGCGAGGCCGAGCCGTAGACGCCGATGCCGCCGTCGAACCAGATGTTGCCGCCGGCGGTGACGCGGTCGGTCCGGCCGCGCTCGACATCCACCGTGACCAGTTGGGCCGAGGGATAGGCGAAGGACAGGTTCTCCAGCTCCTGGTGCTGGCCCTCCAGGCTGGTGAAGACATGCGGCGTCCACTCGGCCTCCCAGCGGGCGGTGTAGCTGGTGGCGACGCCGCCGGAATCCAGCGGCAGGGTGTCGGCCAGGATGCCGACGGTGTCGACCGGGGCCAGGGTCAGGTTGCCCGGCGTCTTGGCGCCGCGCTGGATTGCGGCGCGCAGCCAATGCCCCTCGAAGGGGGACCACGCGACGCCCAGCCGCGGCTCCAGCACCACCTCGGGCACCGGCCCGCCCTCCTCGGCGCGGACGATGCCGGTGCCGAAATCGATCCGCAGGTCGGGAGAGGGGGTCCAGCGGCCGAAGGCGAAGACCCGCCCCAGCGTCTGGTCGATCTCGCTGCGGCTCGAATCCTGGCTCCGGTCGGTCTGGAACTCCCGCCCGAACACGTTGGTCGTGGTCCAGGCCGTCTCGTCGAAGGCGAAGGTCGATCGGGTCGACAGAACCTCGAAGCCGTATTGCACCGTGATGTCGCCCGTGCCCCAGGTATGGGCCAGGCCGCCCATGGTGCTGTCGCTGCGCTGCTTGAACGTGTCGTCAGCCCGGATGTCGTAGCTGACGAATTCCGGGAAGACCGGGTCGGGGATGTCGCTCAGCAGCGTGCGGTTGAAGTCCCGGCGCTCGACATGGCTGCGCTGGACCATGACGGTCAGGCGGCTGCGCTCGCCGAGGCGATAGCCGAAGGCCAGGCCGCCGGACACCGCGCGGGTGCGTTCGCTGGCGAAGGGGGTGGGGGCGAACAGCGTCCCGGCGATCTCGTTGCCGGCCTCGCCGCCGTCGATCCAGGCGGCGAAGCTGCCGCCCAGCCCCAGCCGCCCGGCCAGGCGGGCGCTGCCGGTCCAGCTGTCGCTGTCGTCGCCATGGTCGTCGCCGTTGTTGTCGACCCGGGCGAAGTTGGCCCGGAAGGCCAGCGGGACCGGGGCGATGGTGTAGGCGTCGATATCCACCCCCTCGGTGTGGCCGAGCGTATCGCCGACGCTGACGATGCCGCCGGTCAGCTGCGCGTCCAGGAACGGCCGGGGCAGCAGGTCGGTGCGGCGCTGGCGCGACGAAGCGATGGTCGGGTCCAGCAGCAGGGCCTGGATCTCCGACGACAGCGCCGCCGGGTCCGGCACGGCGAAGTCGGTGCCGAACACGGTCGGCTGGGCGATGACGGAGCGGCCGAGATAGCTGGCGGCGCTGAACGGGTCGTCGGTGCGGTCGTTGTAGTAGCGGCCCCAGTCGATCAGCCCGAGATTGGCATAGGCCGCCAGCAGCGGCGGCCCCAGCCGGTTGCCGAGATTGGCGGTGCTCAGCGCCAGGCTGCCCTGGTTGCTGCGGGCGGGGATCTCGCGGGCGTTGCGGATCGCCTCGTCGGCCTCGGCCTCGTCGATGGCGATGATGGTCCGCAGGCTCGGGACCATCGGATCGTTCGGGTCCAGCCGGTCGGCATTCTCCAGCGTCTGCTGCGCCTGCTTCGTGTCGCCGAGCGCGTATTGTGCCGCCGCCAGCCCCTGCAGGTTCTCCGAGGAGGCCGGGTTGGCGGCCGAGGCGGCGAGGAACTTGTCCAGCGCGCCGTCGACGTCACCGGTCTCGAAGGCCAGGATGCCTTCGCCGACCAGGGTGATGCCGGAATCGGGGTCGATCGCCCGGGCCCGGCCCAGCAGCGCCCGGGCCCGGTCGACCATGCCGGCCTCGATGTAGAGGATCGCCTGGTTGACCCGGATATTGGCGGCGTTGGGGTCGAGCGCGGCCGCCTTCTCCAGCGCGGCATCGGCCTCGACCAGCCCGCCGCGGGTGTCATGCAGCATGCCCAGGTCGTTCCAGGCCTCGGCATCGCCCGGGGCCTCGGCGGTGGCGCGGCGCAGCAGCACCAGCGCCCCGTCCGGGTCGTTGGCGAAGGCGACCTTGTAGTTGGCCGCCATGCGCAGCGCCTCGGGATCGTCGGGGTCGATCGCCAATGCGCGGTCGGACGCCTGCTTCATGCCCTCCCGGTCGCCCAGCACCTGCGCCGCCATGGCCTCGCTGACGGCGACGTCGAGGTCGCCGGGGAAGCGGCGGCCGCCGGCCTGCAGCGTGGCATAGGCGGCCGGCAGGTCGCCGCGGATCGCCTGCAGCCAGGCCAGCCCGTCGGCCGCGAGCGGATCGTCGCCGGCCGCGAGCTCGCGTTCCATCGCCTGCGCGTCGACGGTCTCGCCGGAGGCGTTGCCGGCGAAGAAGCGGCCCAGCCGGGCCAGCAGGCGCTGCCGGCCGGTGCTGCCGGATTCGGCGGCGGCGAAGGCCCGAGCCGCCTCCTCGTCGCGCCCGGCCCGGCCGGCCAGGATGCCGTCCAGCAGATCGGCCCGCACCTCCTGCGCCGGCGTCAGCCCGGCCGCGCGGGCCCTGGCCAGGTCGGCGGCCGCGGCCGCGGGGCCGGCGATGTCGAGATCGGCCTCGGCCAGGGCCAGCCAGTCCCCGGCCGACCGCTGTGCCTCCGGCACCGCCATGACGCGGCGCTGCGCCCCCCGCCGGATGCGCGAGGTCGTGTCCGAGGCCGGAAAGGCGTCGAACACGCTGCCCGGCGCCAGCCAGAACAGCATCTGCTCGCGGTCCTTCGGCGTGGTGACGATGATCTTGGCCGGCGCGCTGCCGACCGCCGCCACCGCCGCCTCGCCGCGGCCGACGCTGACCCGGCCGAACTCGTTGCTCAGCTCGACCACGCCGGACAGCACCACCAGCGTGGTCTTGCCGTCCGGCCCGACCGCCAGCGACCAGTCGGTGCCGCGGATCGCCGCGGTCGCGGCCGGGGTCGCGATCTCGACGCCGCTGCCGCCGGTCACCGCCCGGGCCCACACCGCGCCGGAATCGAGCTCCATCCGCGCCGGCCCGCCATCGCCTCCGACCTCGCGGACCAGCAGCTGGGAGTTGTTGTGGACGCGGATCTGGGTCTGGTCGGCGAACAGGATCGCCAGCCCGCCCAGCGGCCCGGTGCGCAGCGCGTCGCCGCCCAGCAGCACCTGCTGCACCTCGGCGTCCTGCCACAGCTCCGCGGCGGTGAAGCGGACCTCCGACTGGCCGGTGGCCTGGACGATCGAGCCCGCGGCCCTGCCGTCGCGCGGCACCACCGCGGCCCGGGCCGCATCGAAGCTGAAGAGAGGAAGAGCGAGGCTCAGCGAGCCCAACAAAATCCGCCGCAGAACACGGCGGTGCATCGAACAAGCTGCGTCCATCAAATACCCCGCGGGGACTTATCAAAAGATAACGACCCCGGCCCCCCAGCCGGCAGACATCAAGACAATAAAGCGAAAAACCCCCGCGATCTCCCCTCCAATTGGAGGGGCTGAAGCGGTTTCGTCGATATCATTCGAAGAAGGGCCGCCGCGATCGGTCAAAAAAAAGCGGGGGCCCCCGGAGGTGATGGGTTCACTTCAAGCTGTCATCCTCGGGCTTGACCCGAGGATCCAGGGGATGTCGAGGCCGCTTCTGGGCGGCCGCTGGATTGCCGGGTCAAGCCCGGCAATGACAATGAGAAACGAGTCCTGCTGACTTCCGCCCCGGCTCTCAGCGTCTCAGCTTCTTCCGATCCAGGAACGCCTCGTTGACGCAGTTGCGCAGGGCGCCGCTGCGCAGATAGGCGACCGTGGTCTCGGCCGACAGGTGGCGGGCGTCGGCCTGGCTCTCCGGGCTCGACCAGGCCGCATGCGGGGTCAGGATCAGCCGGCCGCGCAGCCATTCCGGCTGTTCGCGATACGCCGCCAGCAGCGCCGGCAGCGGGTCGGGCGGCGGCTCCTCCGGCAGCACGTCCAGCGCGGCGCCGGCGATCCGCCCCGCCTGCAGCGCGCCATGCAGCGCGTCGAGGTCGACGATGGCGCCGCGGGCGGTGTTGATCAGCACCGCATGCGGCCGCATCACCGAAAAGGCGGCATCGCCGAACAGCCGGTGCGTCTCCGGCGTCAGCGGCGCATGGATCGAGACGATGTCCGAGGCCTGCAGCAGGTCCGACAGGATCTCGACCCGGGTGACGCCCAGCGCGATCTCCATCCCGCGCGGGATGTACGGGTCGTAGGCCAGGACCTCGAGCCCGAAGGCCTTGGCCCGCATCGCCGTGGCGGTGCCGATCCGGCCCAGCCCGACGATGCCGATGCGGGTGCCGCGGATCCGCCGGGTCAGGCGCCCGGCCTCCAGCGTGTAATTGCCGGCTGGGTCGGCCTGCAGCGCCTGGTCATAGGCCGGGATGCCGCGCAGCAGGGCCAGCATCAGGCCGATGGCATGGTCGGCGACCTCGCTGGTGCCGTAATCCGGCGTGTTGCAGACCGGGATGCCGGCGGCACCGGCCGCCGCCAGGTCGATGTGGTCGAAGCCGACCCCGGCGCGGACGATGATGCGGCAGCGGGTCAGCTTGTCGATCACCGATTGGTCGACCCGAAGTTCGTGCCAGGTCAACAGCGCATCGCAATTCGCGTAGACCTCGTCCGGGATCTTCTTCCGGTCGCGCTCGCGCCGGATCACGAACTCGACATCGGCGCCGCCGACCTGCCGTTCGATCACGGCGTCGTCGGCATATTGCGCGTCGGGCGTCAGGATGGTGAAGCGGGGCGCCATCGCGGAGCGGTCAGTGGTCGGCGCGGTGCAGGATCGACGCCAGGCCGGTGTCGTAGGCCAGGCCGTCGGCGGTGACGATGGCGGCGCCGGGGAAGCCGGAGCGGATCAGCCCCTTGCGCTCGAGCGCCGCGAACACCGCGATGTTGTGCAGCCCGGTCATGTCCCGGCCCATCACCACCGCGTCGCCGACATGGTAGTGGTCGCCATGCGGCGGCGGGAAGCTGGAGACCAGCACCGTGCCGTCCTCCTGCTGCGTGGCGAAACGGGGGGTCTGGGCCATCTGCTGCAGCACGGTCAGGGTCTTCAGCTGCAGCGGATTGAGGCCGAGGGGATTGGTCTTGGCGGGCATCGGGCGTCGTCGGTTGTGAGACAGGGCGGACCGTTGCAGGCCCGTCACGGAACGGTAGCAGTGCCCGCCGCCGGCCGCCACTGGACGTTAGGCCCCTCCCGGGGCGATGCCCTCCCGCATCAGCAGGCGGCGCAGCGGCGCCACCCGCTTCACAGCCTGCAGCGCCAGGGCGCGCAGGGCGAGGGCAGGGGCCGCGTCGGTCAGCAGCGACCGGTTCAGCAGGTCGACGCCGGTGGTGCGGCTGGCGACGTCGCCGCGCCGCCTGGCCTCGTAGCGCGCCATCACCGCCGGGGCGCCCGGATCGGCGCCGGCACGGACGGCCGAAGCCGCGACCTCGGCGATGGCCGCGGCGTCGCGGAAGCCGAGATTGAGGCCCTGGGCGCCGATCGGCGGCAGCGCATGCGCCGCCTCGCCGACCAGGGCGACCCGCGGCACCGCCAGCCGTCGCGCGGCCAGGCCGGACAGCGGGAACACCTGGCGCGGCCCGTCCAGCGTCACCGCGCCCAGGATCGGCTCGGCCCGCCGCCCGATCGCCCGGGCCAGGGCCGCGTCGTCCAGCGCCGCGGCCTCGGCCGGGCGCGTCACCCAGACCAGGCTGGACCGCCGGTCGCCCAGCGGCACCAGCGTGAACGGGCCGGCGGCGGTGTGGATCTCGGTCGAGATGTCGTCATGGCCGCGGGCGTGGCGCAGCGTGGTCACCAGCGCCGCCTGGTCGTAGCCCCAGCGCCGCACCCCGATGCCCGCGGCGGCGCGCACGGCGGAGCCACGGCCGTCGGCGCCCACCACCAGCCAGCCGCGCAGCGTCTCGCCGCCGCCGGTCCGCACCGTCACGCCGCCGACGCCGGTCCGGATCTCGGCCGCCGTGTCGGTCACGCGACGTATACCCGGCGCTCCGGCGACGGCCTCGGCCAGGGCCGCGACCAGCTCCCGGTTGGCGATGTTGTGGCCGAAGGCATCCAGCCCGATCTCGGCGGCGCGGAACACCACCTCCGGCCCGCGGATCCGGCGGCCGCCATCGTCGATCAGCCGGATCGCCCGCATCGGCGCCGCCACCGGCAGCAGGGCCGGCCAGATCCCGGCCCTTTCCAGGATCGCGACCGACCCGGCCAGCAGGCCGGTGGTCCGGTGATCCTCCGGCGCCGGCGGGGCGACCAGCACGGTGGCGACGCCGCCCTGGGCCAGCAGCAGCGCGGCCAGCAGCCCGGCCGGCCCGCCGCCGACCACGATCGCGTCCGCCTCAGCTGTTTGTGTTCTGGTGTTGCGAGTCATGCGCACAGCTATAGCAGGCATCGCCGCCCTGCGGCCTGCGGCCGAAGCGGCCCTGGCCTTCGCCGCCGCCATGGGCTAAAACGCGGGCCTCCCACGACCGGTTTGCGAACGGAGCGGCTTCCGATGGCCTCCTACCAGTACGTCTTCGTGATGAAGGACATGACCAAGGCCTATCCGGGCGGCAAGGTCGTGCTGGAGAAGATCTGGCTGTCCTTCCTGCCGGGGGTGAAGATCGGCGTGCTGGGCCCGAACGGCTCGGGCAAGTCGACTTTGATGCGGATCATGGCCGGCATGGACAAGGAGTTCACCGGCGAGGCGTGGGTCGCCCAGGGCGCCACCGTCGGCTACCTGTCGCAGGAGCCCCAGCTCGACCCCAACAAGACCGTGGCCGAGAACGTGATGGAGGGGCTCGCGCCGATCAAGGCGCTGGTCGACCGCTTCAACGCCGTCAGCGAGGCGATGGGCGAGCCCGACGCCGATTTCGACGCGCTGATCGCCGAGCAGTCCGAGCTGCAGGAGAAGATCGACGCCGCCGATGCCTGGGACCTCGACCGCACCGTCGAGATCGCCATGGACGCGCTGCGCTGCCCGCCCGGCGACAGCCCGGTGACCAACCTGTCCGGCGGCGAGCGCCGCCGCGTGGCGCTCGCCAAGCTGCTGCTGGCCAAGCCGGACCTGCTGCTGCTCGACGAGCCGACCAACCATCTCGACGCCGAATCCGTGGCCTGGCTGGAGCATCATCTCGAGGACTACAAGGGCACCGTGGTCATGGTCACCCATGACCGCTACTTCCTCGACAACGTCACGGGCTGGATCCTCGAGCTCGATCGCGGCCGCGGCATCCCTTACGAGGGCAACTACTCGGCCTATCTCGAGGCCAAGCAGAAGCGCCTGGCCCAGGAGGCCAAGGAGGAGTCGAGCCGGCAGAAGACCCTGGCCGAGGAGCTGGAGTGGATCCGGCAGGGCGCCCGCGGCCGCCAGGCCAAGCAGAAGGCGCGCATCCACGCCTATGAGGACCTGCTGGCGCAGAGCCGCGAGCAGGCGCCGGGCCAGGCCCAGATCCTGATCCCGACGCCGGAACGCCTCGGCGACAACGTGATCGACGCCCAGGGCCTGTCCAAGGGCTTCGGCGACCGGCTGCTGATCGACAATCTGAGCTTCCGCCTGCCGCGCGGCGGCATCGTCGGCGTGATCGGCCCGAACGGCGCCGGCAAGTCGACCCTGTTCAAGATGATCACCGGGCAGGAGACGCCGGACGGCGGCGCGCTCAAGGTCGGCGAGACCGTCAAGCTCGGCTATGTCGACCAGAGCCGCGACGACCTGTCGCCGAACAAGACGGTGTGGGAGGAGATCTCCGGCGGGCTCGACGAGATCGACCTCGGCAAGCGCAAGATGCCCAGCCGCGCCTATGTCGGCGCCTTCAACTTCAAGGGCGGCGACCAGCAGAAGAAGGTCGGCCAGCTGTCGGGCGGCGAGCGCAATCGCGTCCACCTGGCGAAGATGCTGAAATCCGGCGCCAATGTCCTGCTGCTCGACGAGCCGACCAACGACCTCGATGTCGAGACGCTGCGGGCGCTGGAGGAATCGCTGTTGACCTTCCCGGGCTGCGCCATCGTGATCAGCCATGACCGCTTCTTCCTCGACCGCCTGGCCACCCACATGCTGGCCTTCGAGGGCGACAGCGAGGTGGTGTGGTTCGAGGGCAACTACGAGGACTACGAGAAGGACCGCCACCGCCGCCTGGGCACCGAGGCGGACCAGCCGCACCGCATCAAGTACAAGCCGCTGACGCGCTGAGGCGGGGCGCGGCCTGAACGTCCGCCTCCATCGTCATGGCGAGGAGGCGACGCTGATGACGTCATCCGGGGCCGGTGCAAGCCGCCCTGGATGATTTGCTGATACTGGGAATTCGCTCTCCCGGACAGCCGCGCTACCGACCGCAGGCGACCCGCGGTCGGGAGGCGTGGCGCCGCCCCGTCCCGGCCGCCTTCGGCTCGGTGCGGACGGTCGCCGGCTTCGCTGGCTCCCTCAAGCGGACATCTCCGACGATCCAATCTCGCCCGCAAGCGGACAGGGCCGCTTTCGTTCGGATCGGGTCAGATCCGCTTTTCGGCACCGAGGGCGACGGCCACTTCCGGGCGCCCGTCATTCGGCCTGGCCGACCGGGATGGGCGGAAAGCGGAAACTGCGGCCGAGATCGCTGAATGACCGCTCAGAACGATAGCGGACGCCAATCGGAGACGACCGTCTGTGATTCCTGTCACATGATGCGGACACGCCGCGTAATCTGTCCGTTGCTCTCCCAATAGGTCTTCTTGTTGGCGATCATCGGATCGTCCATCGCAGGCTGAACATTGCCGGCTGCATCAATGGCACGAGAGGTAACTGCGTGCTCGCCGGGTGTGGCCGTCCAGTCGAGATGCCAGAAGCGCCACGCAAAAGGCGACTTGTCGGCTTTCGCGAGCTCGGCCTTCATCCAGGGGCCCCCGTCGACCTTGACCTCGACGGCGGCGATCGGCACAGGACCCCACGCCATCCCGGCAATGCGATAATGGCCGTCGTTCAGCGTCACCCGCGCCGGAGCGGACTTCAGCAGGCACGGACCCACGGAGCTTTCCACAACAACCGTTTCGCCATCGCGCCGCTCTTCGCGTACGGTGACGTAGTCGCGGCCCATGAAGCGATTCATGAATGGCGTGTCGCGCACTTCGATGCGGCGTAGCCATTTGACGTTGGCAACGCCGTACCAACCCGGTGCGATCAGGCGCACCGGCGCACCGTGGTCCGCCGGGAGCGCTTCTCCATTCATTTCATAGCAGAGCAGATTCGCCGGATTCATCGCGTCTTTGATCGACATTGCGCGCGCGAAATTCGCAGTGAACTTGAGTTCCAGCGGCGTGCCCGCACGCAGTACCTCGGTTCCCTGATCGGCACCGAAAAAGACGACCTCGATGGCCTTGCTCTTGACGCGTGCCGCCGTCAAGATGTCGGCGAGCGAAGTGCCGCCCCATTCAGCATTGCCGATCCCGCTCGTGAAGAAAGGAAGTCCGTTACTTCCCGAACACTCCAACGTGTAGTTGACGCGTTGGTGCGGCTTGGCCTTCAGATCGTCAAGTGTGAGGCTGAGCGGCGTGCCGACCTCTCCACCGACATCAAGCTTCCATTTGGCCGGATCGATCTTCGGCCACTCATAATGGCCAATGCTGAAGAACCTGTCATTCGGTGTGATCCAGGTGTCGAGGCTCTCCCAAGATTTGAGGTTCTTGATAACTGCCTGAGCTGGCGGTGGCACGGGCGGGGGCTGATCCGACCAAGGGACAAGCTCACCGGCTTCTTGCGCAAACGCGACCGGCCCGTAGCGATCCAGCAGCAATACTCCTGCTGCCGTACCGGCGCTGAGCAAAAATTCCCGACGCTGCAGCTGTTGCATTGACGCCTCCTTCCGGTTGCGGGGCAGCACCTCACTCGGACACCCGATCGCCAATGCGCGTTGCGACCTGGCTGACCGACTTGCCCTTTTCGTCGATACTCTGAGCCGTGATCAGCGACTTCAGCGCCTCTGTCGCCTTAATTGCCTCCCGCATCAACACGGCGCTGGCATCGCTTTCCCTTTTGAATTCGGCCATGTCGACCTCAGGATCGTGCCCCACTGCCAGCTTATGGCCCAAACATCGCAGCATCTTGGAGCGTTCCAGGTTGCAGCCTCAACCGGCCGAGCGCATGCCGTCTTTCCTGTGGCACTCAGTTGAGCCAACGGAATCTGATGCTCTTTGAAGTAGTGGTCTGGCCTCGAAATGCCATAGTCCGCAGTCTAGGCGATACGAGGCTTCTTCATCTGCCGTCAGATGGCATGGATTAATTCCCAAGTTTGAGAATTTTTTACTTTGCACATTCATGAAGATGCGCCTATTTATTTCAATAGTCACGAAAATTCGTGATCAACGCCTTGCAAGTTTCTCCCTTGCGCAGGTGAACTCTCGCCCGAGGTGCCGCTTGTCGATCCAGCCCGTCGGTCGGGCCGAGCAAGCTGCGAAGCAAGTCGACCCATAGCCGCCATCCGGACCCGTCCAGCTTTGGCTCTCGCTGCGAGCAGCATGGCGGTGTAGAATATCGCACCGCATTACGGGGCGCGTGCCCTGCACGGAATGCCGATCCAGGCGGCGCTCGTGGCCCCCGGAGGCCGCATGAGCGAGCAACAGATCACGCGGCGGCTCGCCGCGATCCTCGCCGCCGACGTCGCCGGCTACAGCAGCATGATGGAGCGCGATGAGGCTGGCACGCTTGCAGCCCTGTGGCAGATCTGGCGTGAGACGTTCAATCCGGCCGTGGCGGCGCGCCATGGCCGTATCGTCAAGTTGATGGGCGATGGAGCGCTGGTCGAATTCGCCAGCGTCGTCGATGCGGTCGAATGCGCGATCACGATTCAGCGCGCGATGGGTGAGCGCAACAGAACGGCCGAGCTCCCGATGGCTTTTCGCATCGGCATCACCCTTGGCGACGTCGTGGTCGAGGGTGACGATATTTTCGGCGACGGCGTCAACGTCGCGGCCCGACTTGAAGGTCAGGCGCCGCAAGGCGGCATTCTCGTCTCCGATGCGGTCAGGACGCAGGTGGACGGAAAGGTCAGCGCCACCTTTGCCGATGCTGGCACTGTGAAGCTCAAGAATATCGACCGGCCTCTACAGGTGTGGCGCTGGGATGGCGGCGAAACTGCGGCAACCGCCCCGCCTTCGGTGAAGATCGCTCGCCCGCTCGACGGCAATAAGCCGTCGCTTGCGGTTCTGCCGTTCTCGGCCATCGGCAACGATCCGGAGCAGGAATTCTTCGCCGACGGCCTGGTCGAAGACATCCTTACCGCTCTCGCCAGGCTCTCGGGTCTCTCGGTGATCGCCCGCAATTCGAGCTTCGCCTACAAGGGGCGCGCCATCGATGTGCGTCAGATCGCCAAGGAGCTCGGCGTCCGCTACGTACTCGAGGGAAGCGTGCGCAAGGCCGGCGATCGTCTCCGCATTGCGGCGCAGTTGATCGATGCGGCCACCGGCGTCCACATCTGGGCCGACCGCTTCGACCGCACGCCCTCCGACATCTTTGCGGTACAGGACGAGATCACCTTGGCGCTTGCCACGGAGATGCAGGTCAGGCTGACGGAGGGTGAGCAAGCGCGGCTGCGCTATACCAGCACGACAAACGTCGAGGCCTGGAACCTCTGGATTGAAGGGCTCAATCACGACCGCCGCCCCAAGAGCAGGGAGTCCCATCTCGCGGCCCGCCGCTGCTGGGAAAAGGCGCTCGCGCTCGATCCTCGGTCGGCAGTGCTGAATGCCCTGCTCGGCGACCTGCACTACTCCGACGCGCGCCACGGCTGGTCGGGCGAGGACCGCGAGACCGCCTTGAAGATAGCGGACGGCTATGTTGAGCGAGCGCTGTCGATCGATCCCGACAGTCCGGATGCCTATCGCGCCGCGGCCGGAATCCTGCTGCTGAAGTCCCGGTTCGAGGAGGCGGCGGCGGCGGCGCGGCGAGCGGCGAAGCTCGGCCTCAACCTGCCCGACGTGCTCGTCTTCGGCGGCTTCGTTCTCACCTGCTGTGGCCGCGCCTCGGAGGCGATCGCGCAGATCGAGAAGGCCCTGGCGCTGAACCCGATTTTTCACCCATGGTATCTCGGCGTGCTCGGCAATGCCTACCGGCTTGCCGGCCGTCGCGAGGAGGCGATTGCCGCATTCCAGGGCTATCATGCGCGCAGTCCCGGTTTCGGCCTGGCCGACATTGTGATGATCGAGGAGCAGGCCGGATGCCTCGATAAGGCACGTGAAACGGCGATGCAGCTCGTCGCAGCACGCCCCTCATTCACGGTCACGTTCTTTGTCAGAACACAGTTTCGCAGCGACGTCGAACAACTGGCAGCAGACGTCGCCTCGCTTCGCGCCGCGGGGGTTCCCGAAGGATAGCTGCACGCCTATGTTACACAGCCAAGCTCCACCCGAGGTTCCTGCGACCATAGTTTCGCTCGATCCGTTTTGCTGCCTTCTTTGCTGACTCCGGGACCGGCTTCTCCTCCTCTGTCAAAGCCTCTTCCCTGTCTCGATCTGATAGAGCCAATACTGGTGACGACTCCACCACACCTTGTCCCAGATCTCGTTGTAGGCAGCTAAGATCGCCTTGTTGCGCCGGAGGATCATCGGCCACTCGCCGCCGGGAGCATCCTCATCACGTATCCACTCGGTCCGCTCTCGGCGCCCGGCGCGATGGCCGCTGTTCACCCTTTGCCGTACCGCAATCATCACCGTCAGCGCGGGCGCCAATTCAGGCTGCCGCCGCCTGCGCCGGGGAGGGGAGTTGTTAACGCAATGTTCATTGCGCGGCCCCTGCGATCTCGTTCATGATATGTTCCATGGAGCCCGCATCAGAAGATCTCGACGTCCACGCCCACTGCCGCAGCCTCGCACTGCAGCAGATCGGGATGCTGACGCGCATCGCCGAGATCGGCATGAGGCTGGTCGAGGCGGAGGGCGCCAAGGCCATCGCCCAGGCCGAGCGGCCCGAGGCCGGGCAGCCCGAGGCTGAGACGGCCCGGGCCGATTCCCCGGCGGCCAGGGACCACAGCGTCGCCTTCGCCCGCTCTGCCCGCACGGTGCAGCGGGCCCTGGCGCTGCGCAGCCGCGCCGCCGAGGGCCTCTGCGCCCGCGAGAAGGCCCAGGCTCCCGACCGCGAGGCTGCCCGCAAGGCCCGCCGCGACCGCCATCGCGAGCAGGTCCGGGCGACGCTGCAAGACATGATCTGGGACGCGGTTGAGGATGGCGACCGCGTCGATGCCCTGCATGCCGAGCTCGACAAGCGGATCCGGCACCTCTACGAGGACGAGGATGTCCGGATCGAGGACCGGCCGGTCGGCTCGGTGATGGCCGGGTTGGCCAGCGGCCTCGGCTTCGCCGAGGAATGGCGCCGCTGGGCTCATGGCAATCCGGCCACGCCGCGCCCGGGCCGCCCAGCCGGCAGCGAGGCCAAGGTCGAGGCCGAGCGGACCCGGCGCCGGGACGCCGCCGTTGCCGCCGTCGAGCGGGTCCTCGCCAAGGTCGATCCGACCCGGATCGACGGGATCAGGACCGGGCTGGCGGTCCGGCTGCAGGAGGCCGACGTGATCGAGTGGCTCGACACCGAAACCATCTTCACCGTCACCGACCGCCTCTGCCGCTCCCTCGGCATCGACAAATTCCTCTGCCTCGAATCCCTCTGCGACGACAACCCGGACGAACCCGACACCGGGTGACCGGCGGTGGCATTTTCCTCTGGATCGGCGTGGACGGAGAGGCTCTCCTGTCCTCCGGCGCCGGAACCGAGGGACAGCGGGCATGGGTGATTTCGCGAAGGTGGTCGCCCTGGCGGCGGAGCGCCGCGGCGGCATGGACATGCTCGAACGCGCGCTGGCCGAGACGAAGTCGCGCACTCCCGCCGAGATCGCCGCCACGCCGGACGACCGCATCCTGGCGGAGATGACCCGGCGCGTCTTCAACGCCGGCTTCGCCTCCAAGGTGATCGCCGCGAAGTGGGACGGCTTCGAGGCCGCGTTCGACGGCTTCGATCCCCGCCGCTGCGCCGCGCTGTCGGAGGAGCGGCTCGACGCCCTCCTGAAGGACAGCCGCATCGTCCGGCACGGGGCCAAGATCCAGTCCGTCGTCGCCAATGCCCGGTTCCTGCTGGACCTGGCGGCCGAGCATGGCAGCGCCGCCCGGTTCCTGGCGGACTGGCCGGATGCCGACTATGTCGGCCTGCTGGAGATCCTGAAGAAGCGCGGCAACCGGCTTGGCGGCGACACCGGCATGCGCTTCCTGCGGGCGATCGGCAAGCCGGCCTTCATCCCGACCGGCGACGTGGTGGCGGCGCTGATCCGCGAAGGCGTCCTGACCAAGGCCCCGGGCGGCAAGGGCGACTTCAAGACCATGCAGCAGGCCTTCAACCGCTGGTCTGCGGAAACCGGGCGCGACCTGACCGAGATCAGCCGCATCCTCGCCATGAGCATCGGCGACGTCGGGCACGGGCGGCCTGGGCGGCATTGAGGTCAGGCCGCCGTCATCGCCGCGACCGGGCCGGACCATCGCAAGAGACCGTTTGGAAATGCGCTGGTGTGAGTCGGCTGGCGGTGGTTTCGAGAACCGGAGCGCAGCGGACATAGGTCCGTGAGCACCGGAAGCGGAGAAACCGCCGTCAGACGGCCGCACCAGTAGCATTTGCAAGCGGTCTCTTACGGAGCAAAGCGCGTGAAGACGTAATCATGGTCCTTCACATTGGCTTGGTGGCAGGCCCAGCAGGTCTCGTGCTGGGCCTGGTCGACCGGCTTGCCGTCGATGAAGCGGCCGAAGCCCCAGCCGCCGGTGTCGGCGTAGCGCTTCGAATCCTTGACCATGACCTGCACCGTCGTCGCCGCGCCAGGCACGTAGGCCGGCGCGAACTCGGTGGACCGGACATGCTTCCAGGCCAGCTTGACCAGGATGGTGCCGTCCGGGAAGGGCAGGGTGCCGGCTTGATAGGCCTTGATCGCCGTCGGGTTGCCGACCACGACGCGCAGCTCGTTCAAGGGATCGGTCTCATGCGCCGGGGCGATGAACGGCCACTGCCGGTAGCCCTCGGGGATCGTCACGCCGTAGATCGGCGAGGCGTTGTCGGAAGCGCCGTCCTGGGCGGCCAGCGCCACCGCGCCGAACACGGTGCAGGCCAGGGCGGCCCCGAGCAAGGCGATACGGGCGGGTTTCATCGAAGAAGCTCTCTGCTGGATGGCGGGCGAGGAATCGCCGCGGCCATCCAAGCAGGGATCGTGCGGAAGCGCCCGTTAGGAGTTGTGAGCGGCGTTGGCCGTTCAGTTCAGCGGGATCGAGAAGTTCAGCGTCAGGGTCTCGACGCCCGGGTTCACATCGCCGATGCCGGCATTGGAGATGTGGTGGAAGGCGGCACCGATCCGCATCCGGTTGTCGAACTCCCAGGCCGCCTCGACGCCGGTCCGGAATTCGACGGTCGAGCCCATGTCGCGGCCGTCGCCGTTGAAATAGGCGCCGACCGCGGCGTTCGGCGACAGGATGAAGTGCGGGCCGAAGCGGACGTCGACCATGCCGCCGCCATAGAGGTAGGTGGCCGAGTCCGTGTTGCCCTCGATGCCGATGAAGGGCCGGATGCGCAGGAACTGCTCGTTGAAGCGCAGTTCCACCCGGCCGAGGCCGGCGCCGCCCTTGTCGCGGTCCTCGTGGCCCGGCTCGCCCTTGTCGTTCAGGATGTTGTAGTAGCCCGCACCGAGCGTCAGCGACAGCGGCAGGTCGGTGGCGCCGTTGCCGACATGGATGTCGCCGATGTCCGAATTCTCGCCGAGAATGCCGGCGGCGAGGATCGCGGCCGAACCGATGCCGATCCAGATGGGCACCGACGCGGCCTGCGCCGTCTGCACGGATCCGAGCACGACGGCAGCCACCGCGACGCCGGTCAGGAGCTTCTTCATTCTGCACCCTTCATTCCTGCCGGGGCCGCGGCCCCGGGGTCCGGGATGATTACGGGCGCACGAAACCCGACGCAACGCTTTTCCGCCGGCTTACTGCCCCGCGGCGGTGGCGTCCGGGCCGCTGTCGCCGCGCTGGTCGAGGCGCAGCTCGATGCGGCGGTTGCGGCGATAGGCGTCGGGCGTGTTGCCGGGGTCGAGCGGCTGCCACTCGCCGAATCCCGCGGCCGCCATGCGCTGCGGCGGGATGCCCTGGGTCGCCAGGAAGTTCAGCACCGACAGCGCCCGGGCGGTCGACAGCTGCCAGTTGGTGGGGAACGGGCCGCCGGTGATGGGCTGCCGGTCGGTGTGGCCGTCGATGCGCAGCAGCCAGTCGACATCGGGCGGGAACTGGGCGGCGATTCGCTTCAGCGTCGCGGCGAAGGCGGCCAGCTGCTCCTCGCCGCCCGGCTGCAGCTCGGCCGAGCCGACCGGGAACAGCACCTCCGACTGGAACACGAAGCGGTCGCCGACGACGCGGACGTCCTGCCGGTCGCCGAGCACGTCGCGCAGCCGGCCGAAGAACACCGAGCGCGAGCGGCTGAGCTCGTCGACCCGGCGCACCAGCGCCTGGTTGAGCCGCGAGGTCAGGTTGGCGATCTCGACATCCTTGTCGCTGACCGACTTCTCCGAATCGCGCAGCGTGGTCTCGATCTCGAACAGCTGCTGGCGCAGCGCCGCCGCCTCGGCCGCCAGCCGCTCGCCGCGGCCGTGCTCGCTCTCGCTGGTCGACTTCTCGGTCGCCAGCGCCGCGGTGGCGCGGTCGAGGGTGCCGCTGAGCTCGGCGATGCGGGCGTCGAGCTGGGCGACCTGGGCGGTCAGGTTCTGCACATCCTGCTGCGAGGCGGCGACCTGCGCCTCCAGCGCCTGGGCGCGCTCCTGCCCGGCTTTCACATCCTGCTGCGAGGCGGCGACCTGCGCTTCCAGCGTCTGGGCGCGCTCCTGCCCGGCCTTGACGTCCTGCTGCGAGGCGGCGACCTGCGCCTCCAGCGCCTGGGCACGCTCCTGTCCGGCCTTCACGTCCTGCTGGGCGCGGTCCCGCTCGGCCTGGGTGCGGTTCAGGTCGGTCCGGGTGCGATCCAGCTCGGCGCCGAGATCCGAGGCCTCCTTGCGGCTCGCATCCAGCGCGGCCGAGAGCTGGCCGGCGGTCAGGTCGCGGTCCTGGGTGCCGGTGCGCAGCGTCGCCAGGTCGGATTGCAGCTGGGCCAGTTCGCGCCGCTGCCGCTCGATCGTGGCCTGGTTGTCCTGGATCACCCGCGCCGCCTCCTGCAGCTGCGCGTCGCGGTCGGTGGTGCTGCCGGTCAGGGTCTCGACCTGGGCGAGGGCGGTGCGCAGCTGCCGGTCGATGGCGTCGCGGTCCTGCTGCACGGCGGCGAGGCGGTTGCCGAGATCGGTCCGCTCGCGGGCGCTGCCGTCGAGGTCGGCGGTCAGGCGGTCGATGCGGGTCTTCAGGTCGCGCCCGCTGTCCTGCTCCAGCGCCAGCCGGTCGGTCAGCTCGGAGACCTGGCGGTTCAGCCGGCCGACCGTCTCGTCGCGGCCGCTGACCACGGTCGACAGGTAGAATTGCGAGGCCAGGAACACCATCAGCAGGAAGATGACGACCATCAGCAGGGACGACAGCGCGTCGACCCAGCCGGGCCAGACATCGACCTGGCGCCGTTCGTTGAAGGAGAAGCGGCCGCGCATCGCCATCGCCCGTCAGCGCCCCTCGGTGCCTTCGGCCAGGGCGGCGATGGTGCGGGCCAAGAGCTTGATCTCGCCGCGGATCTCGCCGGAGAGCTGCATCCGGCCGGTCGACATCTCCTCGATCATCCGCTTGACCGTGGTGTCCAGGCTGCGGATGTGCTGGCGGGTCGGCTCATCCATGCCGAAGCGGTCGGATTCGAGGGTTGCGGCGAGGCGGGTCAGGACCGCGGCGGTCGCCGCCTGGCCGTCGGCCAGCCTGGCCGTCAGCGCCTGCTGGCCCTGCAGATGGTCGTCGATCGCCGCCAGCTGGGTGGCGACGGCGCCGAGCGCGCCGCCCTGGCCGCGGCGCTCTTCCTCTGCCTGCACCGTCAGGCGGCGCAGCGCGTCGAGATTCTCCGCCGTCTGCGCCACCACCGATTCGACATAGGCTGGGAACACCGGCTCGCCGGCCTCGATCTGATAACCGTCCTGCTGCGGGCCGGCGGAGAGGCGCGTGTTGGCCGACAGCCAGTCCTCGAGCTCGTTGTAGAAGCGGTTCTGTGCCTGGCTCGCCTGCAGCTCGAGGAAGCCCAGGGCCAGCGAGCCGGCGAGGCCGAACAGCGAGGCGCTGAAGGCGGTGCCCATGCCCTGCAGCGGCGCCTCCAGCCCATGCTTCAGCGTGGCGAAGGCGGCGCTGGGATCCGCCGCCTCCATGTCCAGCCCGGCGATCACGCCGCTGGCCGAACGCACCGTCTCCAGCAGGCCCCAGAAGGTGCCGAGCAGGCCGAGGAAGATCAGCAGGCCGATCAGGTAGCGCGAGATCTCGCGGCTTTCGCTGAGCCGGGCGCCGATCGCGTCGAGCAGCGAGCGCAGCGCCATCGGCGACAGGCTGAGCTCGCCCTGCTGCTCGGTGATCACCCGGGCAATCGGCGCCAAAAGGCGCGGCTGCACCGGCGCGATGCGGCCGCCCGAGGCGCGCTGCGCCAGATGCGCCGCGATCCAGCGGATGTCGGGCTCGAGGTTCAGGACCGCCCGGAAGCAGAACACGATGCCGAACACCGTGGTGGCCAGGATCACGCCGTTCAGCGCCGGATTGGCCATGAAGGCCGAGGACACGCCCGGGCCCAGCACGGCGGCGACGATGGCGACGATGATGACGAAGCCCGTCATCCGGACCAGGTACCGCCGCGGGCTGGACATCGCCGGGCGTATCGAGGTCGGGCGGGATGCCAGGGCGGTGATCGACATCAGGGGGGCTCTCTACTGGATCCGGAGGTCGACGCGGTCCGCGGGCTGGTCCGGCGGCGAGGTGTTGCCGAGCGCGCGCAGGGCGATGCGCTTGCTGTCGACGCCGCGGTCGATCAGGAAGGCGCGGATGTTGAGCGCGCGGCTGAGCGAGAGGCGGCGGGCATTCGCCGGGTCCGGCTTGGCCCCGGCATAGGACCGGATCTCGATCAGGCTGGTGCCGTCGGCGGCCAGCCGCTCGACCAGGCCGGACAGCAGGTCGCCGGCCTCGGTGCCGATCTCCTCGGTGCCGGGGGTGAAGCGGATGCGGAAGCCGTCGCCGACCACGAGCCCGACCATGTCGCCGGGCGCCATCCCCGGCACGGCCTTGGCCTTGACGTTCGGGTCGGCGAAGCCGGCGCCCCTCACGACCACGTCGGCGTCGTAGGCCGGCGCCGGCTCGTCGACCAGGCCGGGCAGCGACGGGATGGCCGGCTGGTACGGTTCCAGGAACGGGATCGGGCCGGTCACCGGCCCGGCCGAGGTCGGCACCGGCAGCGCCGCCGGAGGCGCTGCCTCGCCGCGAGTCAGGATGCGGGTGTCGAGCGGCAGGTCGCCGGCGGCGAGCGGATCCTCCGCCCTCGCGCTCGCCGCGCCCAGGATCAGGGCGGCGGGAAGAACCAGGACCGCCAGGCGGGCCCAAGCCCGCTGGCCGGTCTGCTGACGGTGGGCCAAGCCGAACCTCACAACGCTACGGACCATGGATCATACACCCGCATGCAACGGGGCGGACCATAGCTCAGCGGAGGAGGGCGAAACAATCGCCAAGCAGCGTCAGGACAGGGCTATCGATCGAAGGAATGCAACCTTACGACCGATGCCCGAGGTCAGGACGCGGCTGCGGCCTTCGGCGCGCGCGGGGCGCGGGCCTTGGCAATCGCCATGGCCAGGGTCTTGTGGATCAGCACGTTGCCGGCGACCGCCGTCTCGGCGGTTAGGGCGGGGCCCTTGCCGTCGATGTCGGTGACGAAGCCGCCCGCCTCCTGCACCAGCACGATGCCGGCAGCGATGTCCCAGGGGTTCAGCCCGGTCTCCCAGAAGCCGTCGAAGCGGCCGGCGGCGACATAGGCGAGGTCGAGCGACGCCGCGCCCATGCGGCGGATGCCGGCGACATGCGGCATGATCATCTGCAGCTCGCGCTGATAGGCGATACTGTCGCCGCGGCCCATGAAGGGCATGCCGGTGCCGATCAGCGAATCCGGCAGGTTCTTGCGGCTGGACACGCGCAGGCGTCGGTCGTTGAGGAAGGCGCCGGCGCCCTTCTCCGCCCAATACAGCTCGTCGCTCACCGGGTTGTAGATCACCCCGGCCACCGGCACGCCTTCCTGCTCCAGCGCGATCGAGATCGCGAAATGCGGGATGCCGTGCAGGAAGTTGGTGGTGCCGTCGAGCGGGTCGACGACCCAGCGCCGGTCCTTGTCCTCGCCCTCGATCACGCCGCCTTCTTCCATCAGCCAGCCGAAGCGCGGGCGGGCGCGAGTCAGCTCCTCGCGCAGGGTCGCCTCGGCCTTGAGGTCGGCCGCCGAGACGAAGTCGGCGGGACCCTTGCGGCTGACCTGCAGGTTTTCGACCTCGCCGAAATCGCGGACGAGGCCGCGCCCGGCCTTCTGGGCCGCGCGGATCATGACGGTGATGAGGGGGGAACGTCCGGCCATAAGAGGAGATCAGTCCTTCGCGCGCTCGAGATAGGTGCCGTCGGCCGTGTTGATGACGATCCGGGTGCCCGAGGAGACATGCGGCGGCACCATCACGCGCACGCCGTTCTCCAGCACTGCCGGCTTGTAGGAGGAGGAGGCGGTCTGCCCCTTCACCACCGGGTCCGCCTCGGTGATCTGCATGGTGACGGTCTGCGGCAGCTCGACCGACAGGGCCGAGCCCTCATACATGGTCACGGTGCAGACCATGCCTTCCTGCAGGAAGCGTGCCGGGTCGCCGACCGTGTCGACCGGCACCTGGGTCTGCTCGAAGCTCTCATTGTCCATGAAGGTGAAGTGATCGCCTTCCTGGTACAGGAACTGCATCTCGTGCTCGTCCAGGCGGGCCCGCTCGACCGTCTCCTGGGTGCGGAACCGCTGCTGCGTCTTGGTGCCGGTGCGGGCGTCGCGCATCTCGACCTGGATGACGGCGTTGCCCTTGCCCGGCTGAATGATCTCGATCTTGGTCACCAGCATCAGCTTGCCCTCGTATTCGAGGACGTTGCCGGGCCGGATCGTGATGGCGTTGACCTTCATGGCGGATCTTCTGCGAATAAATGCGTTTCGCGCCCCACTGGCGCGCCTGGGGCGGCACGACAGGGTGGCGCGATGGGCGCGGACCCTAGCAGCAAGTCCCGCCAAGGGCAACGTCGAGTCGGCGCCGCCAGAGCAACGCTGCGCCGCGCGCCGCGACCTGCTATCGAGGCGGGATGACAGGATCGGATCGGACCATGGCAACGGAACCGGGCATTCGGGGCTTGCGCGGCCGCTGGTGGCAGAGCGGCGTCTATGCCCGCAAGCGGCCCTATCTCGAGGCGCGGGCGCGGATCACGGCCGCGGTGCGGCAAGTCTTCGCCGAGCGTGGCTTCCTCGAGGTCGACACCCCGGCGCTGCAGGTCTCACCGGGGCTGGAGCCGCATCTGGTCGCCTTCTCGACCGAGCTGCGCGGGCCGCATCCGGACGACGCGCAACGGCTGTACCTGCACACCAGCCCCGAATTCGCGATGAAGAAGCTGCTCGCGGCGGGGCTGGAGCGGATCTTCCAGATGAGCCACGTGTTCCGCAACGCCGAGCGCTCCGCCACCCACCATCCGGAATTCACCATGATCGAATGGTACCGGGCAGGAGAGGGGTACCGGACGCTGATCGACGACTGCCGCACCTTGTTCCAGGCGGCGGCGCGGGCCGCGGGCCGCGACCGGCTGAGCTGGCGCGGGCAGGACTGCGACCCCTTCGCCGAATGGCGGGTGCTGACGGTGCAGCAGGCGTTCCTGGAGTTCACCGGCATCGACCTGCTGGCGACGGCGCCGGATCCGCTCGATCCCGACCTGGCCCTGTTGAACGCGGCGACCACGGCGATCGGCATCCCGGCGCGCGACGGCGACCGTTGGGACGATCTGTTCTTCCGCGTCTTCCTGGAGCGGATCGAGCCCCGGCTCGGCCTCGGCAGCCCCTGCGTCCTGACCGACTACCCGCTGTCGATGGCGGCGCTGTCGCGGCCGAACCCGGCCGATCCGCGCACCGCCGAGCGATTCGAGCTCTATGTCGCCGGGCTCGAGCTGGCGAACGCCTTCGGCGAGCTCACCGATGCCGAAGCCCAGCACGCCCGGTTCGAAGCCGACATGGACCTGAAGCAGCAGCTTTACGGCGTGCGCTATCCGATCGACGAGGACTTCCTGGCGGCGCTCGATCCGGATCGCGGCGGCGGCCTTCCCGATTGCAGCGGGATCGCGCTAGGCTTCGATCGCCTGGTGATGCTCGCGACCGGGGCGGACCACATCGATGACGTGCTCTGGGCGCCCGTCATCGGAACGATGACAACTCGATGACGTCATCGGAACGATGGTCGCGCGCTGAGCGTTTCGGCCGGGCACCGCGCACCGTTCCGTCGATCCGGAGTTCTTGATGATCCTGCATCCCGACTGCGAGGCGTATCTGGAGGCGGTGGAGCGGTGGCGGGAGAAGACGAGCATCCAGTCCTGGGCCGATATCGGGGCGGACCGGGCCAGGGCGGTGTTCAGCGAGCTGAAGCTGTCGCGGATGCCGAAACTGCCGGAGATGGACCTCGTCGAGGATTACGAGATCGAGGGCCGCGCCGGCCCCCGCCGGCTGCGCATCCTGCGGCCGAAAGGGGCGGGGACGCGCCCGTTGCCGGTAGCGCTGTATTTCCACGGCGGCGGCTATGTCCTGGGCGGCATCGAGGAGAGCGAGGACGAGGCCCGGCGGATCGCGGCCAACACCCCGGCTCTGGTGATCTCGGCCAGCTACCGCCTCGGCCCCGACCATCCGTTCCCGGCGGCGATCGATGACGCCTATGATGCGCTGCTCTGGGCGGCGCATCACGCCGGGAGCTTCGGCGGCGACCCGCGCCGGCTGATGGTCGGCGGCACCAGCGCCGGCGCCGGCCTGGCCGCCGCGATCAGCCGGCTGGCGGCGACCGAGAACGGGCCGCGCATCGCCCTGACCTATCTGCTGTGCCCCTGGCTCGACCTGACCATGAGCCAGCATTCGGTGCTGGATTACGGCGAAGGCTATGGGCTCGACCGGGTCGATCTCGAATGGTTCCGGCAGTGCTATCTCGGCCCGGACGAGGCGCCGGACCATCCGCTGGCCTCGCCGATCCTGCACCCCGTGCCGCCGCGGCTGCCGAAGACCTTCGTGCTGGCGGCGGAATGCGATCCGCTGCGCGACGAGGCGCGGGTCTATGCCCGGATGCTGAAGGAGGCCAAAGTGCCGGTGACCTATGTCATGGCGCCCGGCATGGTCCACGCCTTCAACGCCCTGATCCACCTGATCCCCGGCGGCCTGCCGCAGATCGCCGCGATCGACGAGGCGTTGCGGGGGGTGTGACGCTCAGCCCGGCTTGCGGCAGATGAAGAATGCGACTTCGGTCCGGGCATCGGCCGGATCGGAGCCGGCGTGCCTGTCCCGGACTTCGATCCCGTCGAATTGACGGGCCAGCTTGCCGCGGACCGCGTCAGCCTCCAGTGCGATCTCGTGGATGGTCTCGGCCAGGAGCTCGTAGCGGTCCGGCGACGCCGGCGTGAAGATGCGGATGTGCATGTCGACGGCGATCGGTCCTGGGCGATCGCGCCGTACGACCTCCATGATGTAATGGTCCCGGCCGCCGGTGTGGTAGCGCGCCGGCGCCCCGGCCAGCCGCTCCAGCTTGGCCGGCATGTTGAGCTCGAGCACGAAGAGCCCGTTCGGTCGCAGATGCCCCGCGGCCCGCCGGAAGACGAGGTCCCAATCATCGGCGTCCGGAACCTGGTTCAGCGAGTTGAAGAGCAGCAGGACGACGTCGTAGCACTGGCCGGTCTCGAAGAACCTCATGTCGGCCTCGATGAATGTCGCGTCGGGGAGCTTCTTCCGGGCCTCGTCGATCATCGCCGCTGACCTGTCGAGACCGGTCAGGCGGAAACTTTCCCGGAGCGAGAGGAGCATCTCGCCGGTGCCGCATGCGAGCTCCAGCAGATCGCCCTGCGTGGCGCCGTTGCGTTCCAGGATCCCGGCCAGATAGAGCCGATCCGCAGTCCGGTCGCCGATGGCGTTGTCATAGCGGCGTGCGATCGCGTTATAGGGCGTGCTGGTCAAGGGACTGTCCTCCACCTTTCGTGATCGCCACCCGGGCCTGGATGCCTGCAGGAGCGCGCTGCCTTGTGATCGCGACCGCACGGGACCAGGCGGACAGGCATTGCGGTTGTCTGTGTGTTGGGTAATCTTTCTCTAGTCGACCGAGCTTTTCTTTCTTCGGTGTTACTCTGCCCGACTCGCCTGAGCGATGCGACTGAGACCCGACTCGCCGATGTTCACCCTCCTGCTGGGAGGGTTTGCAGCATTGCCCTCTTGGGCGATCGACGCCACGTTGCCGGCGTTTCCTGCGATCGGGTGGGACCTCGCCGCATCTCCCTCCCAGATGGGCTTCGCGACCGCCGCCTTCATGGCCGGTCTCGCTGTCGGCCAGCTGGTCTTCGGCCCACTGTCCGACCAGCTGGGCCGGCGACCGAGTCTGCTCGCCGGCATCGGGTTGTTCGTCTTCGCGGCGCTGGCCTGCATGCTGGCGCCGGGGGCGGTCGCGCTGATCTTCGGGCGCCTGTTGGGCGGCATCGGGGCGGCCGCCGGTGTGGCCATCGCCTTCGCCATCATCCGCGATCTCTTCGACGGCGCCCAAGCCCGGGCGAAGCTTGCCTTCTTGAATCTGCTCTTCGGTCTGGTCCCTCTGGTCGCCCCGACCCTGGGCAGCTGGATCCTGGCCTCCTTCGGATGGCGCTGGATCTTCGGTGCGCTCGGCGTGATCGGTTCCGCGCTGGCCCTGATCGCCTTGGTCTGTCTCGGTGAATCCACGACCAGGCGACGGGCATCGGACCGCGTCGGCATCATCGGGCTCTATGCCCCGGTTCTGACCAACCGTGCCTTCGTCCTGCGCGTGCTCGTCGACGCCCTGAGCTTCGGCGCCATGTTCACCTTCGTGGCCGGTTCGTCGCTTCTCCTGATGACTGGCTTCCATCTCGACCCCGCTACATTCAGCCTTCTGTTCGCCTGCGCCGCATTCGGGGGGATGGTCGGGGCGTGGATCAACGGGCCGCTCGGCCGGCGCGGGGGCAGTGCCAGCGCGATCCTCGATCTGGGGCTGAGCCTGTCCGCCGCCAATGCGGTCCTCCTGGTGGTGCTGTCGATCACCGGGCTGGCCAGTGTCGCGACGATGATGCCGTGTCTCGTTCTGGCCCTGTTCTGCCGCGGTCTCGTCATGCCGAGCATCGTTCAGGCCGCATTGGAACCGATGGATCGTCAGGCGGGGGCGGCCTCGGGCGTTCTCGGATGTCTGGAAATCGTCGCCGGAGCCGCGGCCAGCGCCCTCGTCTCGCTCCTGTTCGGGCATCTGGGGATGGTCAGCATGCCGCTGGCCATGGCGCTGTTCGCTGTCCTGGCCCTCGCGCTCTGGGGTTTCCTGGTTCGCCCGACCTTCCGGCAATCCGGCTTCGTCCGGACCGGGCCGCCCGAATCTCAGTAGATCTCGAAGTATTCCTGGTGCTCCCAGTCGGTGACGCTCGCGAGGAAGCGGGCGACCTCGAACTCCTTCAGCGCGGCGAGGTAGGTGCTCAGATGCCGGCCGAGCGTGGCCTGCAGCAGTTCGTCCTGCCGGAACGCATCGATCGCCTCCATCAGGCTGCGTGGCAGGCGCGGCTGCCCACCCTGATAGCCTGCGTTCGCCGGCGGGCCGGCATCGAGCCCCCGTTCGATGCCGTCGAGCCCGGCGATGAGCTGCGACGCGATGTAAAGATAAGGGTTGGCGCAGGGCTCGCCGACCCGGTTCTCGATATGGATCTGGCCACTCTGCCGTGCACCGACGATGCGCAGCATGGTGCCGCGGTTCTCGTGTCCCCAATTGGCATGGCAGGGCGCGAGGCTGTCGGGCCGATAGCGCTTGTACCCGTTGATCGTCGGCGTGGTCATGAGCGCGGTCCCGGCGGCATGCGCCAGCAGCCCGGCGAGATAGCGCATGCCGATGTCGGACAGCGGGTCTCGACCGCCGCCGTCGCCGACGAAGGCGTTGGAGCCGGTCTTGGCGTCCTGCAGCGACTGGTGCAGGTGCCAGCCGCTCGCCAGTGCGTTCGGGATTTTCGGCAGGGTCATGAAGGTGGCGTGGTAGCCGCGGCGGCGGCACAGCTGCTTGACCGCGCCCCGCAGCAGCAGCATGGCATCGGCGGCGGCGAGCGCCGGCATGGGCTGAAAGGTGATCTCGCATTGCCCGGGCCCCCATTCCGCATCGAGGCCGGCGAGCGGAAGCTCCATGTCGAGCATCGCGGACCGGATCGCTGCCAGCACATCCTCCAGTTCGTCGGTGCGGTTCTCCGACATGTACTGGTAGCCATGCGCGAGATTCGCGACCGTGGGAGGAGCGGGAGGATTGCCGGATTCCTCGGGGCTCAGATGGGCGTCGATCAGCCTGAAGACATGGAACTCGACCTCCAGGCCGATGATCGGCTCGAAGCCGGCCTGGTTCACCCGCGCGATCTGGCGCTTGAGGAACTGGCGGGTGCACAGGGGATCGGGCTCGCCGTCCTGCAGATGCATGTCGCCGAGAACCCATGCCGTGCCGTCCAGCCACGGCAGCTTGCGGTAGGTCGCCAGATCCGGCACCAGCGCAACGTCCGGCAGCCCCGATATCCCCGGCAGTTCCAGATGGTTGCTGGCGGCGAACGGGTAGGTGATCGGGTGGTTCGTCGTGTCGAAGATGGTGAGGCTGGGGAAGTCCTTGCCGCTCTCGACGGAGTTGAGAAACTCTCCGGTCGTCAGGGTCTTGCTACGGACGATGCCGTGCTGGTCGCCCCAGCCGAGCCTGACTTGGCGGATGGCGTGATCCTGCAGGTCACGCTTGACCCGGTCGAGTGGCGACGCGACATCGTCCTGATTCCGCGGCATGGTCGACCTCCCCATCCATCGCATGGGCCCGGTCCGGCTGTTGTCCGCCTGTGGGACGGGGCTCCCATTCGGCAGTCTGGCAGATCTCGCCGCGAACGCCAGACCCTCAGTGGGCCTAGCGATTCGTCGTCAGAGCAGCCCCCGATGTCGATCCTGTGCCGGATGGTGGAAGCAGCCGGCTATCCGAAATCCTGCTCCACCCGAAACCGCGTCCCGACCACGGCGGTGATGCGGATGCGGGTGCCGGCCGGCAGGTCCGGGCCCTCCACGCCCCAGGTCGCGTCCGCGACCCGGATGCGGCCGACGCCGTTGGCGATCGGCTCGGTCAGCGTCACCACCCGGCCGACATACTGCTCGCCGCGGCGGTTCAGCGTCGGCTGGTCGCTGGCCTCGGTGTGCGGCTTCAGCCAGGCGCGCCAGGCGACGACGCTGACGATCGACAGCACCGCGAAGATCAGCACCTGGAATTCCCAGCCGATCGACGGGATCACCCAGGACAGCAGGCCGACGATGCCGGCGGCGATGGCGAGCCAGAGGAAGAAGGTGGCGGGCGCCATCACCTCGAGGATCAGCAGCACCACGCCGGCGATCCACCACCACCAGAATTCCGGGCCCTGGACGATCATGCCTTCGGCCCCCACGGCCCGCCCTCGGGCGCCGGGGCGGCGGGGTCGGCAGGCGGCCGCCGGGGCGGGGCGGCCGGCGGGGCGCCATCGCGGCCGAACGCCTCGCGCGCGATCTCGGCGATGCCGCCGATAGCGCCGATCACGTTCGATGCCTCGACCGGCATGAACAGCACCTTCTGGTTCGGCGCGCTGGCGATCGCCTTCAGCGAGTCGATGTATCGGTTGGCGACGAAGTAGTTGATCGCCTGCACGCTGCCGGCGGCGATCGCCTCGCTGACCGCGGTGGTCGCCTTGGCCTCGGCCTCGGCCGAACGCTCGCGCGCCTCGGCGTCGCGGAACGCCGCCTCGCGCCGGCCCTCGGCCTCCAGGATCGCCGCCTGCTTCAGGCCCTCGGCGCGCAGGATCTGCGCCTGCCGCGTGCCCTCGGCCTCCAGGATGGTGGCGCGGCGGTCGCGCTCGGCCTTCATCTGCCGGCCCATGCTCTCGACCAGGTCGCGCGGCGGGGTGATGTCGCGGATCTCGATGCGGGTGACCTTGACGCCCCAGGGCTCGGTGGCGTCGTCGACCACCTTCATCAGCCGGACGTTGATCTGGTCGCGGTTGGACAGCAGCTCGTCCAGGTCCATCGAGCCCATCACCGTGCGGATGTTGGTCATGGTCAGGTTGATGATCGCGGTTTCCAGGTTGCCGACCTCATAGGCCGCCTTGGCCGCGTCCAGCACCTGGTAGAAGATCACGCCGTCGACCGTCACCATGGCATTGTCGCGGGTGATGATCTCCTGCTGCGGCACCTCCAGCACCGTCTCCATCATCGACAGCTTGGCGCCGATCTGGTCGACGAAGGGCACGATCAGGTTCAGGCCGGGACGCAGCGTGCGGGTGTAGCGGCCGAACCGTTCCACCGTCCATTCGCGGCCCTGGGGCACGGATTTGACGCCCATGAAGATGACCAGGATCGCCAGGACCAGGATGGCCAGGACGACGATCGCAAAGGGCGAGACCGACATGATGGAATTCCGCTCCTCTTGGCGCGGCCGCAGTGTGCCATAGCGGCTACCGGACCGGCCGGATTATTTCACCGGAACTTTGTGGCGGAATCGCAGCGTGGCGCGGCGGCCGGTCGGCGGATCAGGGCTCGAACTGCTCCTTGAGGATCCGCTCCTCCAGCGTCTTGCCGGGGTCGAACAGCAGGTGCAGCGACACCGACCGGTCCTCGGCGATCTCGACCCGCGCGACGTCGCGCACCTCGGTCGAATCGGCGACGGCGCTGACCGGGCGCTTCGGCAGCTCCAGCATGTCGAGCACGATCCTCGCCCGCTGCGGCAGCAGGGCGCCGCGCCAGCGCCGCGGGCGGAAGGCGCTGATCGGGGTCAGCGCCAGGATGCCGGCGCCGAGCGGGATGATCGGCCCATGCGCCGACAGGTTGTAGGCGGTGCTGCCGGCCGGGGTCGACACGATCGCCCCGTCGCAGATCAGCTCCGGCATGCGGACGATGCCGTCGACCGTGATTCGCAGCTTCGCCGTCTGCCGGGTCTGGCGCAGCACCGAGACCTCGTTGATGCCCAGCGCCTCGTGCACCGTGCCGTCGACCGTGGTCGCCCGCATCCGCAACGGGTGCAGGATCACGGTGCGCGCCGCCGCCACCCGGCTGGCCAGATCCTCCTCCTGGAAGTCGTTCAGCAGGAAGCCGACCGAGCCGCAATTCATGCCGTAGATCGGCCGGCGCCGCTCGACGCAGCGGTGCAGCGTCTCCAGCAGGAAACCGTCGCCGCCCAGGGCGACGATCACGTCGGCGGATTCCGGGGGGTGGTGGCCCCAGCGGGCGACGAGCCGGGCCTGGGCCGCGAGGGCCTCGGCGGTGTCGGCGGCGAGAATCGCCATTCGCGGCGGGGCCGGATCGGGGGAAGCGAGGGTCATGCCCGGCGACTGTAGCCGAAGCGGAGCCGCCGTCTACCCCGGCCGTGAGACGCTGTGAATGGGCCGTTCACGGTCGTTTCACGGAAGATGAGGGAGAGTGCCCTGGTCATCACGAGGAAAGCCGTAGAGGGAGAACAGGGAATGATGGTTCCGGCTTTGATGGGAGCGTTCGTGACGATCGCCGTGCTGTCTCGGTGCGGCCTCCGTTTCGCCATGGTGACCACCGGCACCGTGCTGTCGGGGACCATCCTGATGCTGACGCTGTGACCCGGCGGGCTAGCCGCCGGTCACGCTCATATGCCGCGCCACGGCGGGCTGCGTGTGGCGGCGGTCGATGAAGAAGTCGTGTCCCTTCGGCTTGCGCAGGATGGCCTCGCGAATCGCGGCCTCCAGCGCCGCATCGGTCGGATCGGTGCGCAGCGGCGCCCGCAGATCGGCGGCGTCGTCCTGGCCGAGGCACATGTAGAGGGTGCCGGTGCAGGTCAGCCGGACCCGGTTGCAGCTCTCGCAGAAATTATGGGTGAGCGGGGTGATGAAGCCGAGCCTTCCGCCCGTCTCCTCCACCCGGACATAGCGCGCCGGCCCGCCGGTGCGATAGTCGGTCTCGCTCAGCGTCCAGCGCCGGGCGAGGTCGGCCCGCACCTGCGACAGCGGCAGGTACTGGTCCAGCCGGTCCTCGCCGCCGATGTCGCCCATCGGCATCACCTCGATCAGCGTCAGGTCGTGGCCGTTCTCGCCGCACCAGCGGATCAGCGAATCGAACTCGTCGTCATTGACGCCCTTCAGCGCCACGGCGTTGATCTTGACCTTGATGCCGGCGGCCTTGGCCGCGGCGATGCCGTCCATCACCTTCCCGAACTTGCCCCAGCGGGTGATGGCGAGGAACTTGTCCGGATCCAGCGTGTCCAGGCTGACATTGATCCGGCGGATGCCGCAGGCGGCCAGGTCCTCGGCATGGCGGGCGAGCTGGCTGCCATTGGTGGTCAGCGTCAGCTCCTCCAGCGCGCCGGTGCCGAGATGCCGCGACAGGCTGCGGATCAGCGTCATCACGTCGCGCCGGACCAGGGGCTCGCCGCCGGTCAGGCGCAGCTTGCCGACGCCGAAGCGGATGAAGGTGCTGCACAGCCGGTCCAGCTCCTCCAGCGTCAGCAACTCCGCCTTCGGCAGGAAGGTCATCTCCTCCGCCATGCAGTAGACGCAGCGGAAGTCGCAGCGGTCGGTGACCGACACGCGGAGATAGCGGATGGCGCGACCGAACGGGTCCACCAGCGGGGCGCTGGAGGCGGGCGACGGATCGATCCTGGGCGTCGGCATCTGGAGCGTCATATACGGCAATATAGGACGCCTCCCCGGCGAACGCGATAGGCCGGCCTCCGGCAAGCGCGTATGATTTTCCACGAGATGAGATACAGCGGGGACCGATGATCCGCAGATTGGTGGGCGTGCTGCTGCTGCTATTCGGCATTTTCCTGGCGGTCGGCGCCGCCAAGGGCGCCTGGGACCGCGAGCAGTGGCGCGGGGGCGCGGTGGAGATTCAGGGGCTGGTGCTGCCGCCCGGGGCCGGGGACCGTTCGACGCCGGCGCTGGCCGCGGCCGAGACCGTGGTGCGCCTGGGCACGCTGCGCGCCATCTACGCCGCCGTCGACACCGGCCTGGCCACGCCGCCACAGGCGGGTCAGAGGGTGGCCGTGCTGATCGACCCCGAGCAGCGGGACCGGGCCGTGCTGGACCATCCCATGGCGCTCTGGGGCGATCAGATCATCGCCGGCGGCCTCGGCGCGGTGCTGGCGCTGGTCGGGCTGGGCATGGTGCGGTCCCGGTCGCGCCAGCCGGCCGTGGCCGGCACTGCCGCGACGGCGATCGCGACCGTGATGCGTCAGGTCGCGGCGCGGCGGACGGAGGCCAAGCCTTCGCCGAAGCAACCGCCGCAGCAGCAAACAGCCGCGTCGTTCCGCGTCACGCGCCCGGCCGGCTCCGGCGCTGTGATCCAGCGCATGCGCGACAGCCCGGTCACGGTGCAGCGGGTCGGTGAGCCGGCCGTGACCCGTATCGTCGAGCGGCCGAGCGGCGTGCTCCCGATCCTGGCGTTCGCCGTCGTGGTGCTGGCGCTGGTTGTCTATCTGGTCGCCGCGGCGTGACTCCTTGCGGCGTGATCCTGGCCGGCGGCCTGGCCCGGCGCATGGGCGGCGGCGACAAGGCGTTGCGGCCGCTCGGTGGCGTCCCGCTGCTCGACCGGGTGATCGTCCGGGCGGCGCCGCAGGTGGCGGGGCTGTGCCTCAACGCCAATGGCGATCCCTCCCGCTTCGCCCCCTGGACCCTGCCGGTGGTGCCGGACGACGTGCCCGGCGCACCGGGCCCGCTGGCCGGCATCCTGGCGGCGCTGGACTGGGCGGCTGCCACGCGGCCGGAGATCGAGCTGGTGGCGAGCTTCCCCTGCGACGCGCCGTTCATCCCGCGCGACCTGGTGGCGCGGCTGGCGGCGGCGCGCCGCGGCGAGAGGGCGGAGATCGCCGTCGCCGCCTCGGGCGGCCGGACCCATCCCGTTGTGGCGTTATGGCCGGTGGCGCTGCGCGGCGAGCTTCGTCGGGCGCTGGTCGAGGAGGGGATCCGCAAGGTCGAGCGTTGGATGGCGCGCCACCCGACTGCGGTGGTCGAGTTCGCGTGCGACCCCGCCGATCCCTTCCTCAACGGCAACACGCCCGAGGATCTGGCGGAGGCGGAGCGTTTGCTGGCCCGGCACCCCGAACTGGCATGACGGCTGCAGGGGGAGTGCCGCTAACGTCGTTGGATCACGAAGGGCGCAGTGATCCGCGTCGGAAAGCCCTCGGGGGGTTCGGGCGCGGACAAACGGCTGAGAACCCGCAACACAGTGTCGTCGATGCTTTCGCTTTGCGATGACCCGATGACCAGCGGGTTCTCGATGCGGCCGTCCGGGTGCAGCGTAAAACGCACCGTGATGGTGGTGTCCTGCCGCACGTTGATGCCGGCCCGGTTCAGGCGCCGCTGGATGTAATCGCTCAACTTGCTCTTGTAGTCGGCGGCCCGTGCCGAACTGGCTGTCGAAGATGCCGGCGGCTGGACGACGGGCCTCGGCGGGAGTGCCGCCTGCTGCGTGGGCGCGGGAGCAGCCTCCACCGGCAGCTCGGTCCGGCGCGGCTGCTGGCGCTGCGGCCGCCGCTCGGCGGGCGGTTTCGGCTTGGTCGGCGGCGGCTGTACGATGTCCGGCTCCTCCGCTTGGACGGTCTCGGGCACGGCGGCGACGACCGCCTCGGTCTGACCGGTCGTGGTCACCAGCTCCGGCGGCGGGGTCTCCGGCGCCGGCTCCGGCGGCTGGATTTCGGTGGTCTCGGTCACCGTCGTCTCGGCCGGCGGGGGCGGCTCCTCGACGGCGGTCTCGACCGGCTGGTCCTGAACCGTCTCGGGCGGCACCGTCTCCGTCGGCTCGACCGGCTCCGGCCGCACCGTCTCGATCGGTTCGGCTTGAGCGGTCTCGACCGGCTCGGCCTGGGCGGCGGTTTCCGTCGGCTCGGCCGTGTCCAGGGTCTCCGCCGGAGTGCCGAAGCCGGCCATCTCGATCGCCATCGGCGTCTCGGCCGGCGTCGGCGCGGCCGAGCCGGTCAGGCTGGGCAGCAGTGCCCAGACCACCCCGCCGTGAATCAGCGCGGACGCGGCATAAGCGACGCCGCGTCCCGACAGGCGCAGGCGGGTCATGGCGCAATCGGCGCGGCGCCGGCCCCGGCTGCGGCGGGAGCACCGGCGGCCGGCTGGGTCGGCGCCCCCTGGGCGATCAGCGACACCTTGGCGAAGCCGGCCTGGCCGACCACGCCCATCGCCTCCATCACCTTGCCGTAGGGGACGTCGCGGTCGCCGCGGACATAGACCACGGCCTCCGGATTGGCCTGGTAGGCCGCCGTCAGGGCCGCAGGCGCGGCCTCCGGCGTCAGCACCTGGCCGTTGTCGACCGACCAGGTGCCGTCCTTGTCGACGGTCAGGATCACCGGCTTCTGCGGCTGGCCGATCTTGGCGGCGCTGGTCTTCGGCAGGTCGACCGGCACGCCCACCATCATCAGCGGCGCCGCGACCATGAAGATGATCAGCAGCACCAGCATGACGTCGACCAGCGGCGTGACGTTGATCTCGGCCAGCGGCGCGTAGTCGTCGCCGCCGTCGCCGGAATCGAGCAGGGCGCCGGCCATTACTCGGCGGCCTCGCGCCGGGCGGCCGCGATGCGCCGCGTGCCGGACAGGTGCTCGGCCATCTGGCCGATCGCGGTGATGAAGGTCTGGTTGATCCGGCGCAGATCGGTCGAGAACTTGTTGTAGGCCATCACCGCCGGGATCGCGGCGACCAAGCCGATCGCGGTGGCGAACAGCGCCTCGGCGATGCCGGGGGCCACCACCGCCAGGCTGGTGTCCTGCGAGCTGGCGATCGAGGTGAAGCTGTTCATGATGCCCCAGACCGTGCCGAACAGCCCGACGAAGGGCGCGGCCGAGCCGATGGTGGCCAGGAAGGGCAGGCCCAGCTCGCGCCGGCGCACCACTTCGCCGGCGGCGCGGCGCATCGCCCGCTCGATCCGGTCGCGGCACTCGGCGCGGCTTTCCTCCGGGTCGACCGCCCGCCACTGGGCCAGGCCGGCCTCGACGATCGGCTTGGCCGGGTCGGCCGGAATCACGTCGACCTCGTGCTCGGTGTCGACCCGGCGGCGCAGTGCGGCGGCGGCACGGCGCAGCCGGCCGATGGTGAACAGCTTGTCGAGGACGATGCCCCAGCAGCCGATCGAGGCCAGCACCAGCAGCGCCAGCACGCTCTGGACGATGACGTCCGCCTGCTGCACCAGGGCGATGATCGAGAGATCGTGCGACATCAGGGCCTCCTCAGCGCATCAGGGCGACGGGCAGGCGCGACTTGGTCTCGACCCGGTCGATGCAGTCGGCCACGGCACCGGCCTCGGTGCGGCAGTCGAGCACGTCGTTGACCAGGACCGAGCCGATCGCGTCGCAGGCCAGGCCCGAGACCTCGAAGGCCTTGACGCTGGTCTTGCGGGCCCGCAGCGGCGCCGCGTCGACCGCCAGGCGCTTGCGGATGGCGCCGTCGGTGCCGAAGAAGACGAGGTCCAGCTTGAACGACTGGTAGGCGTCGTCGCTGGTGCCGAACACCATGTTCACGGCGCAGTTCTGGCCGCGCGGCTCCAGCGTGTTGAGCTCCAGGCTGACGCCGTTCGGGACCGCGCCGGCGGGGGCAGCGGTTTCGGCCAGGGCCGGTGCCGCGGAGAAGGCCAGGAGCAGGGCGAGGGGCGCGGACACTGATTGGCGTCGGCTGGTCATGATGTCCTCAAAGCGGAACAAGGAAGGGCCTGTCGGATCGTGGGGGCGCCGGCGGGTGGACAGAACATGCGAAAACGCGGCCAAACCATGGGCCGCCTGGGCTGCATAAGCGTGACGAGAACCTGTGGGTCCTCGCGCAGACCTGGCGGCGGGCGATGCCCGGCTTGCTGGGGGCGCGAAACGGGACGGGCTACTTGGTCAGGATGAGCTTGCTGTTGCGGGTGATCCGCAGGCGGTAGACGTCGTCGCCGTGCTGGATCGTCAGCTCACGGCGGGCGCCGAACAGGTCGCGCGTGTCGAGGCTGGCAGTGGCGGGCCGCTGCGGCGGCTCGACGGCATGCGCTGTGGGTTGATCCAGCATGGTGTCCCCATCCACGGTGAGATTGATCGGACAATCGATGTTGAGAGTCATTCTCACAGTCGTCCGTCTCGGTCAAGCAAATGCGTGTCATTCCTAATTGCATTTATCTCGAACACGCCGTTTCAATGCGGAAACCTTGCGAAACGCGATGCTTGGTGCCGACCGCCTCAGCGCGCAATATAATGCCCGGTATCAGTGGACGCTGGTGAGAGCTTGGATGGACACAGGGACCGGGCGATGATCGAAGTGCAGGAGATCGAACGCAGGCCGGCGGCGCGGCCGGTCCAGCCTTCAGCCGGCCTTGCGGTCTGCGAGGACCGGGTGGTCGAGCGTTTCCTCGACCGTCCCGCCGCCCCGCGCAGCGACACCGACTTCCTGCGCCGGCTCAACCACAGCCTGTTCGATGAGCCGGAGTACCGGCCGAGCGTCCCGAGCCTGCGCAGCCTGGTCGCGCTGGCGGCGGTGGCGCTGTTGGCGGTGGGCGCGGCGGCGCTGATCGGCACCGCCTGGCACGATCTGAACGAAGGCGGGACCGTGCAACAGGAGGTACGCTGAGCCGCCCGCCCGGTCCGGTGGCCTCAGCTGTCGTATTGCAGCAGCGAGACGACCGGCGCGTCGATCTTCTCGCGGCCGCCGAGGAAGGACAGCTCGATCAGGCAGGCCGCGCCGCGGACATCGGCACCGACGCGGCGCAGCAGCTGGATCGCCGCTGCCATGGTGCCGCCGGTCGCCAGCAGGTCGTCCAGCACCGCCACCTTCATGCCCGGCTTGATCGCGTCGGCCTGGATCTCGATCGCGTCCGACCCGTATTCGAGCTGGTAGAGATGGCCGATCGTGTCGCCTGGCAGCTTGCCGCGCTTGCGGCACATCACGAAGCCGCAGCCTAGTACATAGGATAGTGGTGCCGCCGCCAGAAACCCGCGAGATTCAATGCCGACCAGGATGTCCGGCTGCCACTCGCGAACCTGGGTGGCCAGGCTGTCGACGGCGTGCCGCCACGCTTGTGGATGGGCCAGAAGCGGCGAGATGTCGTAGAACAGGATGCCTGGCTTGGGAAAATCCGGGATACCGCGTATGTGCGATTTGAGATCCATGAGACGTCCTTGGTTGCGGGCCGGAGCGACCCTGCATCGTAGTGCCTGCTGCCCGAAAGGCAATTCGCAGGTGCAGCAGCCTGCCGTGCCGGAGGCTGCGCGGTGACGACAGGGGGGGCGGCCACGGACGCCGAGGCCCGGATCGACAGCCGCGCCGAACGCGGCGTCACCCGGCTGCGCCTGGAAGGGCCCTGGGTGACGCGGGCCGCGGCGCCGCTGGACCGCGAGCTGTCCGAGCTGGTGCAGTCGTCGGTGAAGGGCGAGGTGGTGCTGGACCTGTCCGGCGTCACCCGGCTGGACACGGTCGGCGCCTGGCTGGTGCACCGCACCCAGGAGGATCTCGCCGCGGCCGGCGCCACGGTCCGGGTCGAGGGCGTGTCGGACGATCAGAAGGGCCTGCTCGAGGCGGTGTCGCGGGTCGAGCGCGACGAGCCGATCAAGCGCCCTCACCGCAACATCCTGTACGAGCTGGCGCTGCGCACCGGCAAGGCAACCTACGGTTTCCGGGACGAGGCGCTGGAACTGCTGAGCTTCCTCGGCATGCTGGTGGTCAAGAGCATCGCCACGCTGCTGCGGCCGAGCCGGATCCGCATCACCGCGCTGGCGCACAACATCGAGGCCACCGGCCTCAACGCCATGCCGATCGTCGGCCTTCTGTCCTTCCTGATCGGCGTCGTGCTGGCCTATCAGGGGGCGGACCAGCTCAGCCGCTTCGGCGCCCAGATCTTCGTGGTCAACCTGCTCGGCGTGTCGGTGCTGCGCGAGCTCGGCGGCCTGATCACGGCGATCATCGTCGCCGGACGGTCCGGCTCGGCCTTCACCGCGCAGATCGGCACCATGCAGGTCAACCAGGAGGTCGACGCGATGGAGACGCTGGGCCTCGACCCGATCGAGGTGCTGGTGATCCCGCGGGTCTTCGCCCTGGCCATCACCCTGCCGCTGCTGACCTTCTACGCTAGCATGATGGCGATCTTCGGCGGCGCGTTGATGTCGTATTTCGTGCTCGACATCAGCGGGCCGCAGTTCCTGCAGCAGTTCAAGGCGGCGATCAGCGTCGGCACCTTCTGGGTCGGCATGATCAAGGCCCCGGTCTTCGCCTTCGCCATCGCCATGGTCGGCTGCTATGAGGGGTTGAAGGTCTCCGGCAGCGCCGAGAGCGTCGGCCGGCTGACCACCCAATCCGTCGTCGTCTCGATCTTCCTGGTGATCGTGCTCGATGCCCTGTTCTCCATCCTGTTCGCCACCCTGGGGGTCTGATCATGCACAAGGACCCCGAGGCCCCGCCGCCCGAGGCGCCGGATGACGGCGTCGCGATCCGCGTGCGCGGCCTCAAGACCCAGTTCGGCGCCCAGGTGATCCATGAGGGGCTGGACCTCGACGTCCGGCGCGGCGAGGTGCTGGGGGTCGTCGGCGGCTCCGGCACCGGCAAATCGGTGCTGCTGAAGGAGATCATCGGCCTGATCCGGCCCGCCGCCGGGACGGTCGAGGTGCTCGGCATCGACATGGACCAGGCCGACGAAGCGGAACGCAGGGCGGTGCAGCGGCGTTGGGGGGTCATGTTCCAGGACGGCGCCCTGTTCAGCTCGATGACCGTGGCCGAGAACATCCAGGTGCCGATGAAGGAATACACCCACCTGTCGCACCACATGATGGACGAGCTGGCGCGGGTGAAGATCGCCATGGCCGGCCTGGCCTGCAGCGCCGGCATCAAGCATCCCTCCGAACTGTCCGGCGGCATGCGCAAGCGCGCGGCGCTGGCGCGGGCGCTGGCGCTGGACCCGGAGATCATCTTTCTCGACGAGCCGACCGCCGGCCTGGACCCGATCGGCGCCGCCGCCTTCGACCAGCTCATCGCCGAGCTGCAGCGCAGCCTCAAGCTCACGGTGTTCATGGTTACCCACGACCTCGACAGCCTGGTCACGATCTGCGACCGCATCGCCGTGCTGATCGACAAGAAGATCGTGGTCGACACCTATGAGAACCTGCTGAAGGTCGACCACCCCTGGATTCAGGAATACTTCCACGGGCCGCGCGGCCGCGCGGCGGCAGCGGCCGAGCATGCCGCGGCGGAGCGGGCACAGGCGGGGGCGGAGAGCTGAGATGGAGACCCGTGCAAGCTATGTCGCCGTCGGCAGCTTCGTCCTGATCCTGATGGTCGGGCTGGTGGTGTTCGCCGTCTGGCTCGGCGGATCGGGGCTGCGCGAGAACGCCGAGCGCTACCTGATCTACTTCTCGGGCAATGTCACCGGGCTGCAGGAAGGCAGCCAGGTGCGCTATCGCGGCATCCCGGTCGGCACCGTCGAGGACGTCGAGATCGACCCGTCCAATGTCGAGCGGGTACAGGTCCGGATCGCGGTCCGGCCGAAGACGCCGATCGTCAAGGGCTCGGTGGCGTCGCTCGAAATCCAGGGCCTGACCGGCGGCGCCTTCGTCCTGCTCAGCGGCGGGGTCCAGGGCGCGCCGCCGCTGGAGAAGGAGGAGGGCAAGGAATACGCGGTGATCCCGTCCCGTCAGTCCGGGCTGCAGGCGATCGTCGACACCGTGCCGCAACTGCTCGACCGGCTGTCGGACATCAGCCGCGAGGTCCAGCGGATTTTCTCCGAGGACAATGTCCGGAACATCTCCACGGTCCTCGCCAATGTGAACACCCTGACCGCGGCGCTGGCGCAGCGCTCGACCCAGCTGGCGAGCACGATTGATCGGATCGATACGCTGACCCAGAATGTCGACGGGCTGGTCACCGATGCGCGGGCGGACCTGAACAAGCTCACCACCGGCGCGACCGGCTTCCTGTCGACCACCGACACCCAGGTCAACGCCATGGTGGCCGATGCCCGGGCGATGATCGCGTCGCTGCGCCAGAGTGCCGACGGCGTGGCCCGGCTGCTGAAGCAATCCGGCCCGGGGGTGGAGAGCTTCTCCACCGACGGGCTCTACGAGATCACCCAGCTGATCACCCAGCTCCGGCAACTGACCGACAACCTGAACCGGACCCTGTCGCGGCTCGACCGCAGCCCGGCACAGTTCCTGTTCGGCGGCTCGTCGGGCGGCGTCGCGCCGGAAGGTTCCTCGAGGTGAAGATGAGTTTCTCTCCCCTGTCCCGGCGCTTCTTCCTGCGCCAGGCCGCCGTCTCCTCGGCCGCGGTCGGCCTGGCCGGCTGCGGCGGGATCAGCGCGCTGGCCCCGCCGGCGCCGCAGGTCTACGAGCTGACCCCGAAGAGCACCTTCGACCCGGGCCTGCCGAAGGTCACCTGGCAGCTCCTGGTCGATATGCCCAGCGCCAATGCCGGCATCGATTCCGACCGGATCGCGATCAGCGAGACCCCGACCGCGCTCGACTATTTCGCCAAGGTCGCCTGGGTCGACCGCGCCCCGGCGATGGTCGTCGGCCTCTTGGTCGAGAGCTTCGAGAACACCGGCAAGATCGTCTCGGTCGGCCGGCAGATCTCCGGCCTGCGCGCCAACTACGTGCTGCAGCCCGAGATCCGCGAGTTCCGGGCCGAGCGCTGGGACGGCCAGCCTTATCGGGTGCGGGTGCGGATCGGCGCCAAGCTGGTGCGCTTCCCGCAGCGGACGATCATCGGCGGCGAGAGCTTCGAGCGCGTGGTCGAGGTGCAGGGGCCGGATTTCACGGATGTGATCCGGGCCTGGGACGATGCCCTCGGCAGCGTGATGAAGGAAGTGGTGGAATGGACGCTGCACACCGGCGAGCGCGACGACCGCGCCGCGGGCCGGCCGCGGCGATAGGTGCTCGCCGCGCCGGAAAGGCAGAAACACCTTGCGTAAAGCCGGCCAGCGAGCAGTCGGATTTCTGGATATTCCATAATATATGGATATATTAGGGATATCGGAGCGGAGCCCGTCACATGCGCAGTTTCACGACTTCAGACCTGAACAAGCAGGTGGGGGAGATCACCGACGCGGCCCGGAAGGGGCCCGTCATCATCACCCATCATCGCAAGCCCAAATTCGTCTTGATGTCGATGGAGCACTACGATCGATTGCGCAGTGCCGAGGATCCACGCCGGGCGTATGGCGTCGGCGAGACCCCAGCCGAGATTGCAGGTCAATTCGCCGACGAGCTCGACAGGTTGGCTCGTGGCGAGAGCTACGACGATGAAGCCTGAGGATCTGAAGTCCGGCGTCATCATCGACTATCCCTATCTCTGGCGCTGGCAGCAGGAGCGAGGCGAAACCGAGGGCCGAAAGGACCGCCCGGTCTGCCTCGCCATCGCGCTGCGCCGGCCTGAGTCGCACCAGACTTATCTGGCCTTGGTGGCGATATCTGGGACGCCGCCACAGGCCGGCCGCCGCACTCTGGAACTCACGGAAATCGAGTGCCGGCGTGCTGGTCTCAGGACCTGGAAGGCGGCTTGGATCTACGTCGATGAATACAACTTCGATATCGCGGAATCGTCCTACTATCTCGATTTGTCCCAGGATCTGCGCGGCCGATTCAGCAAGTCCTTCATGATGAAACTGGCCGCCGAACTCAGCCCCCTTTTCAGGACGAGGCAATCCCGCGTCGATCGAACGGATTGAACTGACGCCAAGTGCCTCCAGGGGATGGACGACATGCCACTGCGCTGCTGCCCGGCGAGAAGACAGGCTGCTGCGGAGCCGGGTGCGCCGTCCCGGTCTTGGTCAGGTCAGCGGGCGCGAGGCAGGGACAGGTTCAGCGGGTGACGGTCTGCCAGAAGAAGAAGGCGATGACGCCGATGATGATGACCCACTCTGCACCCATGATCCGATCCATCCCCGTGTGTCTTGCCGCCCTTCATAGCACGGCGTGGCGCGATCGCAAGGCGCTCGCCGTGGTGTGGTGCCAGGCTGATGTTCGCAAATGAAAATATTGGCATCGTTTCCGCTTCCCCATTAGCATTCTTTTTCGTCCAGCCAGGGGAAGAAGAGCGGCTATGAACGCCACGGCGCGACAGAGCCAGATCGTCGATCTGGTCCGCCAGGAGGGCTATGTCACGGTCGAGACCCTGGCCGACCGGTTCCAGGTGACGCCGCAGACCATCCGCCGTGACATCTCGCTGCTGCAGGACCGGGCCCTGCTGCGGCGCTTCCATGGCGGCGTCACGGCGCCCGGCAGCGTCGAGAACTTCGCCTATTCCACGCGCCAGGTGCTGTGCCTGGAGGAAAAGCGCCGGATCGCCCGGCTGGCCGCGCGGCAGGTGCCGGACAACGCCTCGCTGTTCCTCAACATCGGCACGACGACGGAGGAGGTGGCCCGGGCGCTGCTGGGCCATCGCGGGCTGCGGGTGATCACCAACAACATCAACGTTGCGAACATCCTGTATTCGAATGCGAGCTGCGAGGTGATCGTCGCCGGCGGCGTGGTCCGGGCCCGGGACGGCGGCATTGTCGGCGAGGCGACGCTCGACTTCGTCCGCCAGTTCAAGGTCGATGTCGGGATCATCGGCATCAGCGGCATCGACGGCGACGGCACGCTGCTCGACTATGATTACCGCGAGGTGCGGGTGGCGCGGGCGATCATCGACAATTCGCGCCAGGTGTTCCTGGTGGCCGACCACACCAAGTTCGGCCGCAACGCCATGGTGCGACTGGCCTCGATCGGCGAGGTCCACGCCCTGTTCACCGACCGGACTCCGCCGCCGCCCTTCGGCGAAGCGATCGCCGCCACCACCTGCCGCGTCCATGTCGCCGATTGAGTCCGGTGCGGCTCAGATGACGCCGTCCTGCCGCAGCCGAGCGACCAGATCTTTGGCCGTCCGGGTCGCGAGATCGGCGAAATCGGAATAGGAGTTGCCGCGGGCGGTGGCTTCGCCGGTCCAGATCACGGTGTCGTTGCCGGCTTCCTGCAACTTGGCCTCGTAGCGGGCTGCCGGCTCGTCGACCCAACTGCCGCCGGTAACCGGGCCGGCGTAGGCCGGGCGGCCATACCAGTACCCGCCATAGGGCCAGAAACCGCCGTAGAACGGATCGCCGACATAGGTCGGCGGGATGTAGCGGGCGATCGTGGCGCGCTGGTCGACGGCGATTCGCAGCACGGCGCGCACGCCGGACGCGCGGATTGCGGCGGCCTCGGCCGCCGGCCCGCCCGGCCGGGTCGGCGGCACGAGATCGATCATCCGCACGGCCCGGACGCCGTTCGCCGTCAGCTGGGCCACCGCCGCGCTCTCCAGCGCTTCGCGCTCCACCAGCTGGGGCGTTTCCGCGGCAACCGCGATCGACCGGATGGTCGCGCCGCCGCGATAGGCAGGGTCGACATAGCCCGCCACCCGCGTCTGCACGCAGGCGGCGAGGAACAGGACGGTCAGGGCAAGGACAAGGGCGCGCATGACGCCTCCTGAGAATCGATCTCAAAGAGATGGCGCAGCGGATCGCAGCCGCCAAGGACCCCGGCTACCGTTGTGACAAATTTGTCTCTCCCCCGAGGCGACCGTGGCGGACAAGCACCTATTAAGCCACGCGGCGACTGGGCTTACGAGGTGTTCTTGTGTATTAGGGCGAGGTATTCGGGGCCGTCCGGGGGGAATAATGGCCGTTGCGAGGAAGATTGCCATAGCCGTCGCCGCTGCCGTGATTTCGGCCAGCGCCGTGGCGGTGACGACGGGAATGGCGACGGCCAGCCCATGGGCGGAGCCAGGCGACTCTACCCTGCGCAACGATATCCACATACTGGAAAACTTCCGCCTGATCGACGGCGTGCTGAGCGCCTGGCCGCTCCCCTGGGCGCAGATCACCTATCGCTTGGCCAAGGCCGACCGGGATGCGCTGCCGCCCTACGCCCAGGCGGCGCTCGACCGCGTCCGGGCGCGGGCCGCGGCCGAGACCCGGCAGGGGCAGTTGCATGCGGAGCTGCGGGCCGACCTGACCAATCAGCCCGCCCTGGTGCGCGGCTTCGACTACACGGCGCGGCAGCGGGGCGAGATTTCCACCTCCTTTGAATACATGGGCGATTCGACCGCGCTGCGGCTGTCGCTCGGCGCCTATTCCCGCTTCGCCAAGGGCGACGCCCCCTGGTACTACGCGGGCGAGGACAACTTCCAGGCATCGCTCGACGGCACCTACATCGCCCAGCGGGTCGATAACTGGATCCTCTATGCCGGCTGGCTCGACACGTGGTGGGGGCCGGGCGAGACCACCAGCCTGATCCTCTCGACCAATGCCCGGCCGTTCCCCAAGGTCGGCTTCATGCGGTCCAACCCACATGCCTTCGAGACGCCCTGGCTGAGCTGGATCGGCCCCTGGCAGTTCACCGGCTTTCTCGGCGTGCTGCCGGACAGCCGGCAGGTGTCCAACCCTCTGATGTTCGGGCTGCGGCTCTCGATCAGCCCGATCCCGGGGCTGGAACTCGGCGGCTCGCGCATCATGATGTTCTGCGGCAGCGGCCGGCCCTGCGGCCTCAGCACCTTCTTCGACGGCTTCTTCGGCAACACCAACGTCGATCCCTCCCAGCAGGCGCTGGATCCGGCCAACCAGATCGCCGGCTTCGACGCCCGCTACAGCAACCAGATCTTCGGCCAGCCCTTCGAGATCTATGGCGAGCTGACCGGTGAAGACGCGGCCTATTCCGACATCGGCCTGCCGCTGCCGTCGCGGAATGCCGGCGTGCTGGGCGCCTCGATCTGGAACGGCTGGGGCGACGATGGGGCGACGTGGAAGCTCAACGTAGAATACTCGAACTCGACCGCGGACTTCCTGAACAAGAAGATCTACGGCTACTTCTACGAGAGCGGCGCCTATCCGGACGGCTATCGCTTCTACGACCGCGCGATCGGCGACAGCCTCGACAGTGACGCCGAGTTGTTCGGGGTCACCGGCACCTTCGTCGACAGCGACGACTGGACCTACAAGGTCTCCTACTCGCACGCCTTCCTGAATCCGAAGAACAACACGCACAACGAAGTCACCAAGACCAAGGAGAACATCAACATCGTCGACCTTGGCGTCTCGATCCCGATGCGGCGCAACACGGTCGGCATCAATCTGCGGCTGCAGGACGATTCGGCCAACAGCCCCGGCGAGCAGAAGCCGATGGCGGCACTCGGAGTGTCGACGACGATCCGGTTCTGATCGCCGCCGACACGCTCCGCCTCAAGGCTCCTCGAGCCGGACGACGTCGTCCTCGCCGAGATAGGGGCCGGTGCGGACCTCGATCAGCTCGAGGTCGATCTTGCCGGGGTTCTCGAGCTTGTGGTCGGTGCCGATCGGCAGGTAGACGGCTTCGTTCTCGCGCAGAATGCGGGACTGCCCCTCCATGGTGACGCGGGCGGTGCCGGACAGCACGACCCAGTGCTCGGAGCGGTGGTAGTGGCGCTGCAGCGCGATGGTCTGGCCGGGATGGATCAGGACGCGCTTGACCTGGAAGCGGTCGCCGGCATGCAGCGACTTGACCGTGCCCCAGGGCCGGTAGATCTCGCGGTGGATCACCGCCTCGGGCCGCTTGGCCGCCTTGAGCCGGTCGGTCACGGCCTTGACGTCCTGGACCTGGTCCTTGGCGGCGACCAGCACGGCGTCGTCGGTGGCGATGACGATGGCATCGTCGAGGCCGATCACGGCGGTGAGGATGCCGTCGGACCGGACCAGGCAGTTGCGCGAGGCCAGCGCCAGGGCGTCGCCCTGGGTCAGGTTGCCGTCGGCGTCGCGGTCGCCGATCTCCCACAGGGACGACCAGGAGCCGACATCGGTCCAGCCGATCGAGGCGGGGACGATGCCGGCGCGGTCGGTCTTCTCCATCACCGCATGGTCGATCGAGATCGAGGGTGCCTGGACGAAGGCGGCGGGGTCGAGGCGCAGGAAGGTGAGGTCGCGCGAGGCGGCCTTGAGCGCGGCGTCGGCGGCGGCCAGCACCTGGGGCGCGTGGCGGGCGCATTCGGCCAGGTATTGCCCGGCGGTGAACAGGAAGATGCCGGCGTTCCACAGGTGGCGGCCTTCGGCGACGAAGCGCTCGGCGGTCTCGCGCGGCGGCTTCTCGACGAAGCGGGCGACGGTGCGGGCGCCGGGGGCCTCGGGGATGTCGTCGCCGGGCAGGATGTAGCCGTAGCCGGTCTCCGGCGCGGTCGGCTGCATGCCGAAGGTCATCAGGTGGCCGGCGCGGGCGGCGGGGGCGGCGGTGGCGATGGCGGCGCGGAAGCCCTTGGGATCGGCGATGTGGTGGTCGGCGGGCAGCACCAGCATCAGCGTGTCGGGGTCGCGGTCGGCCAGGAAGCGGGCGGCGACGGCGACGGCCGGGGCGGTGTTGCGGGCCGAGGGCTCGAGGATGATGGCGTCGGGGAAGACGCCGATCTGGCGCATCTGCTCGGCGACGACGAAGCGGTGGTCGTCGGCGCAGATGAACACCGGCGGCGCGAAGCCGTCGGTGTCGCCGACCCGGGCCACGGTCTCCTGAATCATCGTCCGGTCCGAGACCAGCGGCAGAAACTGCTTGGGATAGCCGGCACGCGACAGCGGCCACAGCCGGGTCCCGGACCCGCCCGACAACACCACCGGCACCACCGCCTGGGCGCCGGCCTCCGCCGTCGCCGCCGACCGCTCGACCATCTTTGTCTTCACCATCGTCCACTCGTTCCGTGCGGCCTCGATCGGAACGCTTATCCGCCATCCGCCCCGGTCTGTCCAACGCCGCCGCACCCCGAGCGGTCCGTTGACAGTGGCCGAACAATCATCTGACAATTCATGCTGAACAAAGAGTCGGGGATCGCGGCGCGGCACCGCCCCCGACAGCCAAATCGCCGTGGAGGAGAGCTCATGACTGGTACGTTGCAGCGCGCCTTGCTGGGCGCGGTCCTGGCGATCGCGGTCGCCCTGCCGGCGGCGGCGCAGGACAAGAAGACCATCCTGACATCGGTGCCCAGCCTGGGCTTCCCGTTCTTCGTCCATATGATGAAGGAGCTGAAGGCCGAAGCGCAGAAGCTGGGGGTCGCCTCGGTCGAATCCGACGGCCAGAACAGCGCGCCGAAGCAGACCGCCGATGTCGAGGCGGCGCTGGTGCAGAAGGTCGACGGCATCGTCATCAGTCCGATCGATGTCAACGCCATGGCGCCGGTGCTGACCGAGGCGGTGGAAGCCGGCGTGCCGGTCGTCACCATCGACCGCCGCGTCACTGGTGTGGACGGCATCCTGGCCCATGTCGGCGCCGACAACGTGCTGGGCGGCGAGGCCCAGGCCAAGTGGCTGATGGAGAGCTATCCGAACGGTGCCACCATCGTGAACCTGCAGGGCCAGCCGGGCGCCAGCCCGGCGATCGACCGCAACAAGGGCGTGCACAACGTCCTCGACGCGCATAAGGACAAGTACAAGTTCGTGGCGGAGCAGACCGCCAATTTCGCCCGCGACCAGGGGCTGAGCATCACCGAATCGATCCTGGCCGGCCTGTCGACGCCGCCCGACGTGATCGTCGCCGCCAATGACGACATGGCGCTCGGCGCGCTCGAGGCGGTGCGCGGCCGCAACCTGCAGGACAAGATCAAGATCATCGGCTTCGACGCGCTGCCGGAGGCGCTGGGCAGCATCCGCGACGGCGGCCTGGCCGGCACCATCGAGCAGTTCCCGGGCGGCCAGAGCCGCAAGGCGGTCGAGGTGCTGGTCGACTACCTGAAGACCGAGAAGAAGCCGGATCCGTCACTGATCCTGCTGACCCCGATCGCCATCACCAAGGCCAATCTCGACAAGGCCGAGCGCATCGGCGAGGTGAAGTAGGGCCTTTCCCTATCCTGTCATCGCCGGGCTTGACCCGGCGATCCAGGGGCCACCGAGAACTGCTCTTGCTGCCCTGGATGCCCGGGTCAAGCCCGGGCATGACAAGAAGGGTGAAGAGGACACGGATGACCGAACCGCTGCTGCGCATGACCGCGATCACCAAGCGCTTCCCGGGCGTCGTCGCCCTGGATGGCGTCGGGCTGGAGGTCGCGGCCGGAGAGGTGCACGGCCTGCTGGGCGAGAACGGCGCCGGCAAGTCGACGCTGCTGAAGATCCTGTCCGGGGCCCAGGCGCCGGACGGCGGCAGCATCGTCTTCGCCGGCGAGACGGTCAGCTTCGCCGCGCCCTATGAGGCGCAGCGGCGCGGCATCGTCACGATCTATCAGGAGTTCAACCTGATCCCGAGCCTGACGGTGGGGGAGAACATCCTGATCGGACGCGAGCCCGGGCGGGCCGGGCTGGTCGACTGGTCGGCGATGCACCGGGCGGCAAAGGCGGCGCTGGACCGCATCGGCCTGGCCATCGACCCGCGCCGCTTGGTGCGCGACCTCAGCGTCGCCGAGCAGCAGATGGTCGAGATCGCCCGCGCCCTGTCGATGGAATCGCGGCTGATCGTGATGGACGAGCCGACCTCGGCGCTGAGTTCCGCCGAAGTCGACCGGCTGATGGCGATCATTCGCACGCTGCGCGGCCAGGGCATCGCCGTGATCTACGTCACCCACCGGCTGGACGAGGTGATGGCGGTCTGCGACCGGGTCACGGTGCTGCGCGATGGCAGGCTGGTCGGCGACGCGCAGGTTGCGTCGATCACGGTCGACGACATCATCCGCATGATGGTCGGCCGCGACCTCGGGGCCCTGGCCCGGATCGAGGGCGGCGTGGCCCAGGGCGGCCCGCCGGCGCTGCGGGCCGAGGGCATCGCCACCGAGCGCAGCGCATTGAACCCGCATGCTACGGTGCTGCACGATGTGTCGCTGGCGGTGCAACGCGGCGAGATCCTGGGCATCGCCGGGCTGGTCGGGGCCGGGCGAACCGAGTTCGCCCGGACCGTCTTCGGCGCCGATGCCCGCACCGGCGGGCGCGTCCTGGTCGAGGACAAGCCGGTCGAGATCCGCTCTCCCGCCGACGCGATCCGCCACGGGATCGGCCTCGTGCCGGAGGACCGCAAGCAGCAGGCGCTGTTCCTGTCGCTGGCGATCCGAAGCAACCTCGCCATCGCCGCCCTCGGCAAGCTGGCGGGCCTGTTCGGCTACGTGTCCGACAGCCGGGAGCGGGGGCTGGTCGAGGAGTACCGGCGGGCGCTCGGCATCCGCATGGCGGGGCCGGAGCAGCAGATCGCCAACCTGTCCGGCGGCAACCAGCAGAAGGTGGTGCTGGCACGCTGGCTGGCGCTGCGGCCGAAGGTGCTGATCGTCGACGAGCCGACCCGCGGCATCGACGTCGCCGCCAAGGCCGAGGTGCACCAGCTGCTCGGCCGGCTGGCGCGGGAAGGCATCGCGGTCATCGCCATCTCCTCGGAACTGCCGGAGGTGCTGGCGATCAGCGACCGCATCGTCACCATGTGCGAGGGCCGGATCACCGGCGAGCTCGGCCGGGCCGAGGCCGACGAGGAAACGCTGATGCGGCTGATGACGCGCCGCCGGGCGGCATAGGAAAGACCAAGATGGCGCAGGGCACGACACTTCCGGACCAGGGCGGCTTCGACCTGTTCGGGCTTCTGGCGCGGTTTGCGCCGCTGATCTTCCTGGTGGTGCTGATGGCCGGCTTCGCCATCGCCGAGCCGCGCTTCATCTCCACCGTCAATCTGCTGAACGTGCTGCGCCAGGTCTCGATCTACGGGCTGCTGGCGATCGGCATGACCTTCGTCATCCTGACCGCCGGCATCGACCTGTCGATCGGCGCCGTCCTGGCCTTCTGCGGCCTGGCCGCGGCGATCGTGGCCAAGGGCAGCGCCACCGGCAATTTCGCGCTCGGCTCCGAGGAGGCGCAGGGCTGGGGCTGGGGCGCCGCCGCGCTGGTCTCGATCCTGCTCGGCATGGCCGCCGGTGCGGTGCAGGGCTTCGGCATCACCCGGCTGAAGGTGCCGCCCTTCGTGGTCACGCTGGGCGGCATGTCCGCCTTCCGCGGTGCCGCGCTGCTGTTGTCCGGCGGCGGGCCGATCAGCGGTTTCGACGCGGATTTTCGTTACTGGGGCCAGGGCAAGATCCTGGAGATCCCGGTGCCGGTGCTGGTCTTCCTCGGCTTCGCCGTGCTGGCCCATCTGGTGCTGCGCTACAGCCGCTTCGGCCGCCAGGTCTACGCCGTCGGCGGCAATCCGGAGGCGGCGCGCCTGTCCGGGCTGAAGGTGCGGCGGGTGCTGCTCAGCGTCTACATCATCATGGGCTTCTTCGTCGGGCTCGGTGCCTTCGTGCTGTCGGCCCGGCTGAACTCGGCCGAGGCAGTGGCGGGGCAGGGCTACGAGCTGACCGTGATCGCCTCGGTGGTGATCGGCGGCACCAGCCTGTTCGGCGGCATCGGCACCATCTTCGGCACGGTGATCGGCACCGTGCTGATCGGCGTGCTGCTGAACGGCCTCGTGCTGATGAACGTCTCCTCCTACATCCAGCAGATCATCATCGGCGTGATCATCGTGCTGGCCGTGGCCTTCGACACCTTCGCCAAGTCGCGCCGCCGGCGGGTGTAGCCCTGGTCGATTTTTTCGCGGACGATGTCGAACGGCCTGCCGATGGCCCGTCATTGGGGTGAGCGAGACGCGCTCGACCCCATGCGATGGAGACGATCATGCAGTACGCCTTGCTGTTCCAGCAGACTCCCGAGGAGTTCGCCGCCCGCCGCGACCCGGAAAAGCACGCCGCCTTCTGGGCCGCCTTCATGCCCTATATGACGGCGCTGAAGGAGGCCGGCCTCGTCGTCGCCGGCGCCGGGCTGGAGCCGCCCGCCACCGCCACCTCGATCCGCATCGGCGGCAGCGGGCGGCAGGTGCAGGACGGTCCCTTCGCCGACACGAAGGAGCAGCTCGCCGGCTTCTTCATCATCGAGGTGCCGAACCTGGACGTGGCGCTCGACTGGGCCTCGCGCTATCCGGGCGGCCCGGGCGGCGGGGTCGAGGTGCGGCCGGTGGCGCCGCCGAAGCCGCAGCAGTGAGCATGGACACGCGCCGCGCGGTCGAACGGGCGGCGCGTGACTCCTATGGCCGGCTGGTGACCTTCCTCGCCGCCCGCTCGCGCGACATCGCGGCGGCGGAGGATGCGCTGGCCGATGCCTTCCGCGCGGCGCTGGAGACCTGGCCCCGCGAC
>Ga0102590_1000556_pt1 | contig 79995 bp, 59 predicted proteins | sample AraplaMF_Col_mMF_FD_76859 | JGI IMG/M metagenome (GOLD analysis project Ga0102590, IMG submission 76859) | Arabidopsis root microbial communities from the University of North Carolina, USA - plate scrape MF_Col_mMF | ecosystem: Host-associated > Plants > Roots > Endosphere | place: USA... | reverse complement strand
TGGCGGCTCCTGCACAGAGGTAGGGCCAGAGCTCCCAGCCAAATGCATCGAAGCCGATGCTGGCCATTGCGGTAGCTTTGCTTGCTGCACTCACTTCATAGTAAGCCGTATGCCAGCGTACGAGGTTGACCACATTGCGATGCTCAATCATCACACCTTTAGGGCGGCCTGTAGAACCGGAGGTATAGATCACATAAGCCAGCTGCTTGTCGGATATGTCATCCTTCAACGAGGCTGTTGAACTATGTTCAAATATATTTTCATCGGCAGGTATTACTGCTCCTTTGGCATCAGCGCACAATGAAGCATACTTTGATGTGGTCAATACCATTTCACTGCCGCTGTCGGCCAGCATGAAAGCAATGCGTTCACGCGGATAGCCTGCATCCAGTGGCACATAAGCTGCGCCTGCCTTGAGGATACCGAGCATACAGATCACCAGCAAGGGGCTGCGGTCCATGCACACCGCCACCAGGCTTTCTGTCTTCACACCGCGCGATTGCAGGAAATGTGCTACCTGGTTGGAACGTTCGTCCAGTTCGCGGTAGCTAAGCGTGATGCCTCCGCCCACCAGTGCTGTTTCATCCGCATGCAGCAATGCCTGTTTGCTGAAAAGTGATACCAGGGTGGTGGGAGCCTGCGCCGGTAATTGTAAAGGGGAAGAAGAAAATTCTTCCAGCAAGCGGTGTTGTTCCGCTGCAGTTAATATGTTCAATACTGCTAGCGGCTGCTCGGGGTCGTCCATAAGCGATTCCAGCAACTGTTCGTAATGGCCGGCCATGCGGGCGATGGTATCTTCCCGGAAGAGGTCTGTACAATACTCGATATCAAGTGTGAGCCCGGAGGGGTTTTCTTCCAGCACGAATGACAGGTCAAATTTTGCGCTGTTATGTGCAGTGTTGCCTGTAGACAATACCATATCACCCAGTTTCACTTCTGCTGTCTCCGGCGTATTCTGCAGGGAGAACATTACCTGGAACAGCGGTGTTCTACCCAGGTCCCTTTCCGTAACAACGGCATCCATCACTTTTTCAAAGGGTGTGTCCTGGTGCTGGTAAGCCTGCAGTAATGTTTCTTTCAACTGCTGAAGAAAGGCGCTGAAAGAAAGCGCGTTTTCCACATGGCTGCGTATCGCCAGCGTGTTGATAAAATACCCGACTATAGGTTCTGTTTCACGTAATTTTCTTCCGGCAACAGGAATGCCTACACAGATATCTTCCTGTTTGCTGTACCGCTGCAGTAAGATTTTGAACGCAGCCAGCAGTGTCATGAAAAGTGTTGCGCCCTTGTTTTGGCTGAATTGTTTCAATGCTGTGGTCAGTGAGGTGTTCAGGTTGAAAGCCGCCAGTGCGCCCCTGGTGCTTTGCACTGCGGGTCTTGCATAGTCAAGCGGCAGTTCAAGGGCCGTAAGGCCGGTGAGCTGTTTTTTCCAGTATCCGAGTTGGTTGGCGAGCACCTTCCCTGTAATATGATTGCGCTGCCATGCTGCATAATCCGCATAACGGAAAGGCAGCGGATGCAGTCGCGGAGCACGTTTCTCTATACGGGCGGCATACTGCTCTGCCAGCTCTGAAACAATGATGGATTCAGACCACCCGTCGGAAGCTATATGGTGTGTAACAATCACCAATGTATGCTCCTCCGGGCTGATAGTGATCAACGCTGCGCGCAGCATATAATCTGCAGAGAGATCGAAGGGCTTTTGCACAAAGGCGTCCGTTTCAGCGGTTGTTATATCCCTGAGCTGCCAGGCCGCCGCGTCCAGTGTGTGCTGCCAGGCGGCATCATCATCGGAAGACCAGCGTATCACTGTTCTCAGCGCTTCATGGCGGTGTACGATATCGCGCAAGGCTGCTTCCATGCTGTTGCGGTCAAGACGGCCTTTCATGTGGACCACAGACGGAATGTGATAATGCAGGCTGCCTTCCAGCCTGTCTACCAGCCACAATCTTTCCTGGCTGAAGGAGAGGGGGATCTTTTCCCCCTCAGGTATGCGTTGCAGTTTATGCTCCTGCGCAGTGCTGCCCGGCGGGTTGTTGACTTTCAGGTACTGCAGCAGGGTGTCCTTATTATTTCTGAGTGCGTCCAGGAAATCATCGTCCACATCTTCATCCTCATCCATTTCAATCACCAGCTGATCATCCTGCAGCAAGATCTCTACACTGAGCGCTGCTGCCCGTTTCAGCAATGTTTCTATATCTGTTGTTCCGGAGGTTTTCATATTCATCTTTTCAGGGGCTTATTGCTTTATAATGCGATACGTTTACGTTTCCTTGACTCTCCGGCTGCTTTCGTTTCATCTGCAAATGCGGCCAGCGCTTCAATGGTAGGCAGCTCAAAGAAGGTCCTTACCGGTATTTCCACCTGGAGAGTATCCAATACAGCGGCGGCAAAGCGCATCACCATCAGCGAATGCATGCCTAGTTCGAAAAGGTTGACGTTAATACCAATATGGCTTGTGCTCAGCAATTGCTGACAAATATCAGCCAGCGTTTCTTCGGTTTTATTGCGGGGGGCGGTATATGCAGCGGCTTGCAAACCTGCATCCGGTTCGGGCAGGGCTTTTCTGTCAATCTTTCCGTTGGGCGTCAGCGGCATTTCTTCCAGCTCCACCAGCAGCGGGATCATATACTCAGGGAGCCTTTCCCTGAGATAAGCCAGCACCTGCTCCTTTTGCTGCGCTTGTTTAGGCACGATATAGCCTAACAGCTGGCTGATGCCCTGTGCATCCTGCCGGGTGATCACTACGCTTTGATGTACCTGCTCATGCTGTTGCAATACGCTTTCTATTTCACCCAGTTCTATGCGGTTGCCCCTGATCTTTACCTGGTGGTCTATCCTGCCGAGGTATTCAATATTACCGTCGGGCAGCCAGCGGCCAAGGTCGCCGGTACGATAGGATCTGACATTACTGCCAGGTGTCAGGTGAACGAACTTCTCTGCGGTGAGCGCTTCGCGGTTCAGGTAACCGCGGCCTACACCAATACCAGATACGACGATCTCTCCCGGCACGCCTATAGGACAGGGTTGCTGCACCAGGTCAAGGATCTGGATCTGCAGGTTCTGTATAGGCTTTCCGAGCGGAACGCTGCCCGCATCCGGCGCTTCATGCATGAAGTAGTGGGTAATGTCGTCTGATGCCTCTGTGGGGCCATACGCATTTACTACAGGAATGTGTTTATACTGCGGATGACTGAACCATTGCTGCAGAAGCGAAGGCATGACCGTTTCCCCGGTAACCAGCAAGTAGCGGAGCTGTTTCAGTTCCACATCTGTATGTTGCTGCAGGAGGACCGCGAGGTAGGAGGGCACCAGTTCCAGGATATTCACCCTGTCTTCCGCCACTTTGGTGATCAGCGCCGCCGGGCTCAATATGGTATCAGCAGCATAGATAATGGTGCGGCCGCCGCAGATCAGCGCGGCAAACATCTGCCATACGGAGATGTCGAATGTATAGGAGGCTGTGAAAGCTATGGTACTAGCAGCATCCAGCCGGAAGTCGTTTAGTTTGGCATACAGGTGGTTCACCATTCCCGCATGTTCGATCATCGCGCCTTTGGGCAGCCCTGTGGAACCGGAAGTATAAATCACATAACAGAGATGATCCGCTGCGATCATATTGCCGGGGGCTGTAGTGGGTTGGCGGGCCAGTTCAGGGGCTTCATCCAGGCTGATGACTGCAATATTAGCGTCAACAGGCAACTGTTCGCGGCATCGTTGGTTGCTTAGCACCACGCCTGCTTTTACATCTTCCAGGATGAATGCAATACGGTCCTTCGGGTAGTTGGGATCAACAGGCACATAAGCGCCGCCTGCTTTCACGATACCCAGGATCCCTGTGATCATTTCAAGGCTCCTGTCTATGCAAATGGGCACCAGCACGTTTTCTTTCACGCCTTTGCTTCTCAGGTAATGTGCCACCTGGTTGGCGCGTTCATTCAGCTCGCGGTAGGTGAAGGCCGATCCTTCAAACTCAATGGCCACTGCTTCGGGAGATGCCACAGCCTGTTGTGAGAAGAGACTTGCCAGCGTCTGGTCTTCCGGCCATGGTACGACAGGCCCGGCAGACAATGCTTTCAGGGCTTGTGCTTCTTCAGTGGTCAGGAGTGTAATGCTTCCCAGCTGTAGTTGTCCCTCGCCGAGAAATTGCAGGAGCACGCTTTCAAAATGCCCGGCCAGCTGGTGCATGTATATGTCATCCAGTAAGGCCGTATTATAATTAAAGGTGATCGTGGTCTTTTCTTTTGACAAGGCAACAAGAATATCCAGCGGGAAGTTGGTTTGCTCCAGTAGTTTCGCACGGGCTGTTTTCAGGCTCCATTTATCTTCTCCTGCTTTCAGGGCTTCGCTTACCGGGTAGTTGTCAAACACCAGCAAGCTGTCGAACAGGTCGCCGGTAATGCCTGTAAGGGCCTGGATCTTGTTCAGCGAAGTATATTCGTATTCCCTGGACTGCACCTGGCTTTGCTGGATCTGCTGCAGCCAGCTGCTGACCTCCATGTCTTTTTCAAAACGGGTGTGCAGCGGCAGTGTATTGATGTAAAGGCCGGCGCGTTGTTCCACATTCGCTAAGCCTGCGGGACGTCCGGATACGGATACGCCATAGACGATATCCTGCAGTCCGGTGTATTTATGCAGGAGCATTGCCCACACGCCTTGCATGAATGTATTGACCGTGATACCATAACGTTTGGCTGTTTCAGTTATCCGCAAAGTGGTGTGCCTGTCCAGCTGTAATTGTTGTTCACGGTACTGGCCTACTCCTTTGTTACGGTTGCTGCTTGTTTTGATGAAAGGCAGCAGGGTAGCTGTTTCTACACCTTCCATGTAGCGGCGCCAGTATGCCTGCTCTTTCCATTTGTCGCGGCTTTCTATGTAGTGGATATAATCGCCGTATTTGTCTTCTGTGGCCTTTTTCAGCGTACCGCCCTTTACTTCGTACTCATATTGTTGTAATAATTCTCCCAGCACCAGGGACACCGACCATCCATCCAGCAGCAGGTGATGGAAGGACCACAGCATGTAATATTTCCTTTCACCTGTTTGTATCAGGGTGATACGCATGAGCGGCGCTTGCTGATAGTTGAAGCCTCTTTCGCGGTCCTGCAGAATATATGCTTCGATAGCTGCTTCCTGCTGCTCCGGCGAAAGCTGTCGCTGATCCAGGGTTTCAAATGGTATCCTACCGGTTTTATATACATATTGCACCGGTACGGGCAGCTCTCCATAGCTGAAGCCTGTGCGCAGGATGGTATGCCTGCTAAGCAGCTGTTCCCAGCTTCTCTGCAGTGCCTGCGCATCTACATCGTGCAGTTCGCAGCAGAACTGCTCAATATAAGCCGCGGATTGCCTGTCGTACAATCCATGGAAGAGCATTCCTTCCTGTAATGGCGTTAGCGGGTATATTGCGCTGATAGCATGAAGACGGCTGGTATGGTCGTCTACGCTTACGGGCGATTCGAGGAATTTTTCGAATGCCTTGTAACCAACAGCTGCAGGAAGGCCATAGCTCCAGGGTGTTGGTACAGAACCAAGGCGGCCCAGCTGCGTGCAGTGATCGATCAGCAATTGCAGCTGGTTGAGGTATGATGAGGACAAGGCTTCGATGGTGGCATCATTGAAATGGTCACCGCTGTAGGCCCAGTTGATATAAAGCTCATTTTCTTTTATAAAGCTGTTCACAGCTATCAGGTGACTGACATCGCCCGTGCTGATGCTGTCTGCTTGCCCGGCATAGTGGAAAGCCAGCTCGCAGCCGCGCTCCCCTTGGAATGCCGGCGACTGTACAATGTACTTCAGGATGCTGAAGCCAATGCCCTTATCAGGCACCTGCAGCAGCTGTTCTTTTATACTCCTGATCAAACGGCTTTCGTCTGTACAATCCCGGATGCTTAACAATACCGGGTACTGGCTGTTGAAGCCAGCTGCAGTATGGCCTGCATCCAGGGCGATCACCAGCTCCTGCGATCTGCACCAGCTGCACAGTGTACGGGTAAGGGCTGCCAGCAGGATATCCCTGACTTCCGTATGATAAGTATCCTGTACCTCGTGCAGCAATAAGCTGGTGAGCGCAGCATCCAGCCGGGCGCTGGTATTTTTCATCCCGCCTGCAGCCGCAGTTGCTTTATGGTCAACAGGCATCTCCTGTTGGTATTCCAATACCCGCTGCCAGTAACGCTGCTGTGATAACAGCTGTTCACTTTTTGCATATTCCGTATTGTTCAGGATCTCTTGTCCGGCTAATTCATTGTCCGGACGGCGCTCTGCAAGCAGGGCAGATAATGCAGCGATCGTATGATGCTGGAATATATCTTTTACCTGCAGATGGATGCCCGCCTGTTTGGCACGGCTCACCAGCTGTATGCTGATAATAGAATCGCCTCCCAGCCGGAAGAAGTTATCGTGAATGCTGATCTTGTCTGTTCCCAGCAGCTCCTTCCAGATCGTGGCGAGCGTGGTTTCTGTAGCGTTGCGCGGGAGGGCATATTCCGTTGATTCTGTTTGCACTTCCTCCTGTGGTGCAGGCAGTGCACGGCGGTCTACCTTACCGTTGGCTGTAAGGGGGATAGCAGCCATTTCTACATACAATGCAGGTATCATATAGGCAGGCAAGCGGGTATTCAGATAATCAGCGAGCGCAGTTTCATTGAAGACGTCCGCAGGCACGATGTAAGCGATCAGGCGTTTATTGCCGCGGAGGTCGGGAACAGCTATTACTACCGCCTGGCTTAGCAGGCTACTCTGCAATAACACGTTTTCAATTTCGCCAAGCTCGATACGATAGCCGCGGATCTTTACCTGCTCATCCTTTCTGCCCAGGAATTCGATATTGCCGTCAGGCAGCCAGCGTGCCAGGTCGCCGGTACGGTACAGGCGTTCGCCTTTCCGGAAAGGATGGGGCACAAACTTTTCTGCTGTTAGCTCTGGTTGTCCCAGATAACCGCGCGCAAGCTGGTCGCCGCTTACACAAAGCTCGCCGGCGACGCCAACCGGTACAGGTCTTAAAGATGCATCTGTGATATAGATGCGTGTATTGCTCACTGCTCTGCCGATAGCAGGCTGTGTACTGCCGCTTGCAGGCAATGTATAGCTGCTGGTTACAACGGTGTTCTCTGTAGGACCGTAGTTGTTGACCAGGCGGTAATTTACACCGGCCAATGATACGGAGGGCAGCCTGTCGCCTCCTGTGAGCAGGTATTGGAGCGGCGCCTGTTGGCCCTGCAGGGCCTGCATGATCTCGGGCACCAGGCCGGTAGCTACGAAACTGTGCGTGATGCCGGCTAAAACATAGAGTGATACTACTGTTTCGGGCGACAAGCGTGTATCATCATCCAGCAGCCAGGTGGCGGCTCCTGCACAGAGGTAGGGCCAGAGCTCCCAGCCAAATGCATCGAAGCCGATGCTGGCCATTGCGGTAGCTTTGCTTGCTGCACTCACTTCATAGTAAGCCGTATGCCAGCGTACGAGGTTCACCACATTGCGATGCTCAATCATCACGCCTTTAGGGCGGCCTGTAGAACCGGAGGTATAGATCACATAAGCCAGCTGCTTGTCTGCTATATCATTTTTTAAAGTGGTAACAGCACTGTTATCGAATGTATTTGCATCTGCCAGTATTATATCTGCTGTAGCGTCGCCACACAATGCAGCGTATTTTGATGTGGTCAATACGAGTTCACTGCCGCTGTCGGCCAGCATGAAGGCAATACGTTCACGCGGATAAGCAGCGTCCAGTGGCACATAAGCTGCGCCGGCCTTGAGGATGCCGAGCATACAGATCACCAGCAAGGGGCTACGGTCCATGCACACCGCCACCAGGCTTTCTGTTTTCACACCGCGCGATTGCAGGAAATGTGCTACCCGGTTGGAACGTTCATCCAGTTCGCGGTAGCTAAGCGTGATGCCTCCGCCCACCAGTGCTGTTTCATTTGCACGCAGCAATGCCTGTTCACTGAAGAGCGATACCAGGGTTGCCGGGGAAGACGCAGGCAGTTGCAAGGGGGATGCAGGGAAGGTTTCCAGCACCAGCCTGCTTTCTTCCGGTGACAGCAGATCCGTGGCTGTTAGCTGCTCATTGTAATGTTCAAGATAGGCGTTTATTATTTTCCTGAAATAATACAAGAGGTCTTCCAGTGTTTTTCCTGAGCGAAGTTTTCTGCGCAATGAATATTGTACGGTGAATGTATCGCCGGTGGTGCTGACCGTACAGTCCAGGAAAGTATTGGTCAGTTCATAGTCGTCTATAGCAGGCAGCGCTGTTGTTTCTTCCGGTGTCAGCGCACCCACACCGCCTTTCAACTTGTCATAAACGTGGAAGTTGATGAAGTTGAAGATGGTATCGAAATAAGGATTATTGTTGGATGCATGCTCGCCGGTGATCTTTGTGATCTCGAAAAGACTGGTACGTTCACGTTCCTTGAGCGACAATAATTTCGCTTCCACGCCTTCGAACCAGGATCTCCAGGTGCTGTTGTTGTCAATGCTATATCTTAAGGGGATCGTATTGAGGAAGCAGCCCAGCAGCAGGTCTGCATCTTCCACCAGCGGCCTGGTGTTGGTTACCAGTCCCACCGTCAGGTCCTCTTCATAGGTAAGCTGTGCAAGGGTATAAAGATAAGCGCCCAGTGCCAGGCCTTTGAGAGAAAGATTATCCTTCCTGACCCTTTCTTTCAGTACTGCTACATCCTGTTCATTGAACTGGTAGTTGAGCACCTGCAATACAGGTTCTTCCGTGAAGATCTCGAGGCGTTTGTATTCTGACAACTCTCTGCTCCAGAAATTCCGGTTCTCGTCCAGCTTTTTGGTGACAAGGCTTTCGATGATATAATCCTTATAAGATGATCTCAGCGGGGAAAGGGCGCCTGGTGTTTGGTTGCTCAGCAGCGCTGCACACAAGCCATACAGCTCAGTATTCAGTGAGGCCACGCTCCATCCGTCGAGGATAGCATGATGGAACTGAAACACCAGCAGCTGATGGTCTTTTACAGTGAATAAGGCTGCCCGCCATAAGGGAGCTTCTTCAATTACAAAGGGCCGGGTTCTTTCTTCACGCAGGTATTGTTCTACAGTGGTTTTTACTTCGTGGCCACTGAGATGCTGCAGGTCAAAAACAGGTACATCCACCTGTACGGACCTGTATACGATCTGTACATCCTGGTCGTTGATCCCCATTCTGAAACCTGTTCTCAGTATGCTGTGTTTGGCTGCGAGCAACTCATATGCCTGCCGCACCAGGGCAGCATCAAATGTTTTGGGCAGCCTGCCAACAAACTGGTCATGATACAAGGCTTCGCCCGGGTTCATCAGGGAGATGAATAACATGCCACGTTCAATATCGCTGACGGGGTAGAGGTCTTCGATGTTGGCTGTTCCGTCCAGTAAGGGCAGCAGGCTTTCTTTCTGCCTGTCAAGGTTTTCGTTCACCTCCCTGTAGATCGCTTCTCTATAGGTGGCTGTAGCTGCCTTGCCATCGACAAGGCCGGCCAGTTCTTCCAGCGTGGCGGCCTGGTATATTTCAAATACTTTTACTTCTTTGTGAAAGAGCTGATAGATCCTGCTAGACACTTTGATCACCCGGATGGAGTCGCCTCCCAGTTCGAAGAAGTTGTCATGAATGCCAACCCGCTCTGCACCCAGTAGTTCCTGCCACATGCCAGCCAGTGAGCTCTCTGTGTTAGTGCGGGGCGCTATGTAGGCAACATTCGCCAACCTTGCAGCATCTGGTTCCGGCAAGGCTTTCCTGTTCACTTTTCCGTTGGAGGTCAGGGGAATGGCGTCCATCACCACCCAGAGCGAGGGCACCATATATTCCGGCAGCAAGCCTTTGAGATGAGCGACTACCGCCTCTTTTCTGTAATGGTCTGCGGGTACAATGTAGGCTACCAGCTGTTTGTCGCCTGTGCCTGTTGTTTTTGCAAGCACTACACTATTGTTGATAAAGCCGCTGCCCTGTATGGCGTTCTCTATTTCTCCCAGCTCTATCCTGAAGCCACGGATCTTTACCTGGTCGTCGATGCGGCCCTGGTATTCAATGTTGCCATCGTGATACCAGCGTGCCAGGTCGCCGCTGCGGTACAGCCGTTCGCCTTTTTTGAAAGGGCTGGCCAGGAACCTGGCAGCTGTCAGCTCGGGGCGGTTGAGATATCCGCGGGCAACACCGGCGCCGCCAATATAGAGCTCACCTGTTACGCCTACAGGAACAGGCTGCTGTTCACTGTCAAGTATATATGCATTCAGTGTAGGAATAGGTTTTCCTATGGCGCTGGCACTGCTGTTCAGATGGTTGTTATCCAGTTCCAGGAAGGTCACATGCACGGTGGTTTCTGTAATGCCGTACATGTTGATCAGGCGTGAAGCGGGGAACTGTTCCCGCCAGGGCCGTAGCTTGGCCGGGTTCAGCGCTTCACCGCCAAAGATAACATAACGTACAGCGATGCTTTCCTGCCGTGTGCTCAGGTGGTCCTGCAGCACATAGAATGCAGATGGCGTTTGGTTCAACACGGTAACCCCTTCGCTGATCAGCAGGTCGCCGAAGCGGGTAACATCCCTGGCCACCTCTTTTGGTACGATCACCACACGACCGCCATAGAATAATGCACCGTAGATTTCCCATACGGAGAAATCGAAGCTGAATGAATGGAACATGGTCCACACATCGTTTGAGTCAAAATCATACAGCGGTGTTTCCGTTTCAAACAGGCGCACTACATTGACATGCTCTATCAGTACGCCTTTGGGACGCCCGGTTGAACCGGAGGTATAAATAACATAAGCAACATTACCTGGCTTCGGTCCCGTATTCAAGCGCGTACGCGGCTGCGCGTCAATGGCAGGATCGCTATCGGCTGCTATGATCGTGGCGAGGCCCGCAGCCTGAAGCACTGCACTATCTTTGCTACTGCTGACAGCCAGCAGGGCGCCGGTATCCTCCATCATAAACTGGATCCGGTCTTCGGGGTAATCAGGGTCCACAGGCACGTAAGCGCCGCCGGCCTTGAGTATGGCCAGCATGCTGATGATCATATCCAGGCCCTTTTCCATGCAAACCGGTACCAGGGTTTCGGCTTTTACACCTTTGCTGCTCAGGTAATGGGCCAGCTGGTTGGAACGTTCATCCAGCTGGCGGTAAGTAAGCTGTTGGTTGTTGTGCACTACGGCTGTCAGCTCCGGTGTGCGGGCCGCCTGTTCTTCAAAGAGCGTTACAATGGTCTTGTCTGCAGGGTAAGCTACAGCAGGCCCATTGAAGCCATCCAGTAAAAGCTGCTCATCGCCGGCCGTGAGCATAGTAAGCAGGTTTAGTTTTGTTGCAGGTGTTGTTGTTACGGCTTTCAACAGCTGTTCATAGTGTTTTGCCAGCTGCATTGCTGTGGCAGGAGAGAAGAGGTCTGTGCAGTACTCTACATGCAACAGCAGCCCATCTTTCTTTTCTTCTACTACAAATATGAGGTCGTATTTGGAAGTATCAGCTTGTGTTTCTTCTTCAGTAAGTATGGCCTCACCCAGTTTAAGCGCAGCTTCTTCCGGTGTATTCTGCAATACCAGCATCACCTGGAATAAGGGGCTTCTGCTAAGGTCCCTGCTTTTTACTACGGCATCCACTATTCTTTCGAATGGAAGGTCCTGGTGCTCGTATGCTTCCAGCAGCATGGTTTTTATCTGCTGCAGGTATGTGGCAAAAGGTAATGTTCCTTCCGGCTGGCTGCGTAATGCCAGGGTATTGATGAAGAGCCCCGCGAGTGTTTCGATCTCCTGCTGCCTTCTTCCTGCTATCGGTGTTCCTACGCAAATATCCTGCTGGCCGGTATAACGGAAGAGCAATACTTTGAAGGCGGCCAGCAATGTCATGAAAAGTGTAACGCCTTCCTGTTTGCTGAATTCATTCAGTGTGCCAGCCAGGCTGCTTTCCAGCCGGAGGCTTAACATAGCTCCTTTCTTGCTTTGCACGAGGGGCCTGGGATAGTCCGTGGGCATATTCAGCGGGTCTATGCCAGACAATTGCTGCTTCCAGTATTGCAAGGATGTTTCCAGTACAGGCCCGTCGAGGTAGGTCCGCTGCCAGATAGCATAATCGGAATACTGCAATGCCAGCGGCTCCGGCAGGGCATCGCGTTTTTCGATGTATGCAGCATAATATTCAGAGAGCTCGCTGATCACGATACCTTCAGACCATCCGTCAAAGGCAATATGATGCACAACGATCACCAGCACGTGATCATCAGGCGAATGGCTGATCAGCGCAGCGCGCAGCATATGATCCCTGCTGAGATCAAAGGGTTTGCCGATGAATGCGGCAATGGCAGCTGTATCAATGCTGTCCATCTCCCAGCTGTCAGGCTCAAGGACATACTGATAGCCTGTACCGTCTGTTTCGCGGATCACTGTTCTGAGCACTTCATGCCGGTTGATCACCTGTTGCAGCGCCCATGTGATGCCTTCGCGGCTCACAGTACCCGCCAGTTTAAGAATGCTTGGATTGTGATAGTGCGTGCTGCCTTCCAGCCGGTCAATGAACCAGAGCCTTTCCTGGCCGAAGGACAGTGGTATCAGCTCAGGTTTCGGCACTGCCCTGGTTACCGGCGGCAACAGCGATGTCGTTTTCCCATCAATGATTGCCGCCAGGGAAGCGATATCTGAATGGATAAAGACATCCTTCACCTGTAACTCTACGCCGATCTCCTTGCGTATAGCGGCGATGAGCCGGATAACCAGCAGTGAGTGACCACCTGATTCAAAGAAATTATCATAGATGCCTGCCTGTTGTACACTGAGCAGCCGCTGCCAGATGCCTGCCAGCCGGTTTTCCAGCGGATTGCGCGGCGCCATGTAATTGGTAGCCGCGCCGGCCACAGGGTCGGGCAATGCTTTCTTGTCTACTTTACCATTGGCAGTAAGCGGTAGTTTGTCCAGCAGCACAAATACCGGGATCATATATTCCGGCAGGCGGTCTTTCAGGTAGGCAGTCAGGGTATCTTTATCCAATTCCCCCTGCGGTACGAGATATGCCACCAGGCGTTTAATGCCTTTGTCATCTGATCTTGCCACCACTACTGCGTGTGTGATCTGCGGATATTGCAGCAGCGTGTGTTCTATTTCGCCCAGTTCTATACGGAAACCGCGGATCTTCACCTGGTCGTCTGCACGGCCGATATATTCCATATTGCCATCCGGCAGCCATCTTCCGAGGTCGCCGGTACGGTACATTCTTTCACCAGGAAAGAAAGGATCTTCCACGAATTTTTCCGCGGTCAGCTCCGGCCGTTTCTGGTATCCGCGTGCTACTGCAAGTCCGGCTACACATATTTCGCCCGGCACTCCCTGCGGGCACCATTGCCGGTTGTTATCCAGCACATACATCCTCAGGTTCCGTATAGGTTTACCTACGGGCACCTGCACCAGCTCCGGCGCTTTGTGCATGGTATAGAAGCTCACATCATCAGACGCCTCCGTAGGCCCGTAAGCGTTGACCACCGGGATGGCGCCGAAACGTTCATGCGCAAACCATTGCTCCAGCAGCGAAACATTGACCGCCTCACCTGTTACCAGCAGGTATTTCAGCGACTGTAAGCTTACATCCGGCGCTTCCTGCAATACAGCACTGAGATAGGAGGGCACGAGCTGTAAAAGTGTTACGCCGTCATCTTCTACCGTTTTAATGAAGAGATCCGGGCGATGGATATGGCTATCTGTATAGATGATCGTCCTGCCTCCGCATACCAGCGCATTCACCATCTGCCATACAGAGATATCGAATGTATAGGGCGCTGTAAATGCCAGGATGGTGGAAGGGCTCATATCAAATTCTTCTATCATGGCGAGCAGATGGTTCAGCAGCCCCGAATGTTCCACCAGTACCCCTTTGGGCTTTCCTGTGGAGCCTGAAGTATATAGAACGTATGCAAGATGTTGTTGCCCTGCAAGGGGTACTAATGGGCTGCGGGGCTGGCTGTTCAGTACTTCCTCCGCGTCAGCCGCTACTATCGCTGCTGTTAGATCCGCAGGAAGCAGTACGCTGCTGCGTTGATTGGTGACCACCAAATGCGCTTCCGTTTCCTCCAGTATATAACGTACCCTTTCTTCCGGGAATGCAGGATCAACCGGTACATACGCACCTCCGGCCTTCCAGATGCCCAGCACTGCAATGATCATTTCCGGGCATCGGTCTATGAACACAGGCACTTTACTGTCTGCACCAATCCCTTTACTGCGCAGCAAATGTGCCAGCTGATTGGATCGTTCATGCAAGTGGCGGTAAGTGATCTTTTCGTCTTCAAACTGGATAGCCACTGCATCCGGGTATTGCTGTACCTGTTCTTCAAACAGCGTCACCACTGTCTGATCTGCCGGCAGATCGATCAGGGGCCCGGTTGAAAATGCCTGTAATGTTTGTTTTTCTGCGGAGCTCAGCATGTTCAGCGAACCAAGCTGCTGTGCAGGGTTGGCTGTTACCGACAGTAATAAATGCTTGTAATGCTCCACCATAGCAGCTACCGTTTCCGGGAGGAAAAGGTCGGTACAATATTCCACGCCCAGCAACAGTTCTTCTCCTCTCGCCTGTATGGTAAAGATCAGGTCAAATTTCGCAGTGCTCTCTTCTACTTCTTCCACCTCCACAGCAAGATCGCCCAGTCTGAACACAGGAATGTCTGGTGTATTGTGCAATACGAACATCACCTGGAACAGCGGATGTCGGCTCAGGTCCCTGGTTCTTACAACGGCGTCCACTACCTTCTCAAAAGGCATGTCCTGGTGCTCGTAGCCTTCCAGCAATGTATTTTTTACTTGTTGCAGGAAAGTATCGAAGCCGGGATTATTACCGAGATCGCTCCTTACTGCAAGGGTATTGATGAAGAACCCGATGAGGGATTCCACTTCCTGTTGCTTTCTGCCAGCCAGCGGTGTGCCTATGCAGATATCCTCCTGTCCGCTGTAACGATAGAGCAGCACCTTGAGCGCTGCCAGCAGTGTCATGAAAGGAGTTACTCCCTGCTGACGCGAAAGTGCATTCACTTTATCCGTCAGCTCCCGGTCTATACTGGAAATGAACAATGCACCATTATTACGCTGCACAGCGGGCCTTGCATGATCTGTTTGCAGGTTGAGCGGTTCTATGCCCGACAGCTTTTTTAGCCAGTAATCCTGCTGCCTTTGCAGCACATCGCCTGTTACATATGTCTTCTGCCAGATGGCGTAATCGGTATACTGTACAGCCAGTGGCTGTAACAGCGGTGATCTTTCTTCTGTAAATGCAGCATACAGCTCAGATAGTTCGGCGGCGAGTATAGAAACCGACCAACCATCTGATGCGATGTGGTGCATGGTAATCAACAATTCATGTGCTTCGTTGCCTGATTGTATCAGTGCTGCGCGCATCAGGTAATCCGATGAAAGATCGAAAGGCTGACTGCCGTAGGCGGAAAGATCTGCGGTGGAAGTCAGCTCCTGCAATTGCCAGGCGCCAGCGGGTAATATCTGCTGATAAGCATCGCCGCCGTTTTCCCTGATAACGGTTCTCAATGCTTCATGACGTTCAATAATATGTTGCAGCGCATGCTGCAGGGCATGCCTGTTCAGTTTTCCTTTCAGCTTTAGCAGGGTAGAGATGTGATAATGTACGCTGCCTTCCAGCTTGTCGATGAACCAGAGCCTTTCCTGGCTGAACGACAGTGGGATATATGGCGGTTTGGCCTGCACAAGAATATCCGGTAAAACCGTTTTTCCCTGTTGCTGTTCAATGTATACCGCCAGTGTTTCAATGGTATTGCGGGTGAATACATCCCTTACGGATATTTCTGTGTGCAGCGCTTTGCGTACAGCAGCAATGAGCCGGATCGCCATCAGGGAATGACCACCCAGCTGGAAGAAGTTATCGCGGATGCCTATCTGCCCTTTATCCAGCAGCTCCTGCCAGATCTTTACCAGCAGTAGTTCTGTCTGGCTGCGCGGCGCTACATAGGCTTCTATGTCCGTCATACTTTCCGCTGGTTCCGGCAGGGCTTTGCGGTCTATCTTTCCACTGGGCGTTAAGGGAAGCTGTTCCATTGCTATGAACAGCGAAGGGATCATATATTCGGGCAAACGTTGTTGCAGGTATTCCCGGATCAGCGCTCTGTCAAAAGTCCCTTGTGGAACTACATAAGCTACCAGCTGTTTCTGCTGATCGCCGCTGCCTGTTTTCGCCAATACGGCGGCCTGGCTTACCAGGGGCGAATCCTGTAACACGCTTTCGATCTCTCCCAGCTCTATACGGTAACCCCGGATCTTTACCTGGTCATCCATACGGCCTATGTACTCAATATGCCCGTCTGCCAGCCAGCGGCCAAGATCACCGGTGCGATACAAACGGCTGCCCCATTCCTTGCTGTAAGGATTGGGAATAAATTTTTCTGCCGTGAGGTCTGCACGGTTCCAGTAGCCACGGGCCAGGTTAGCGCCCCCTATACAGATCTCGCCGCTTACACCAACCGGGCAGAGACTTCCGCCAGGGCCCAGGATGTACACCTGTACGTTGGCGATGGGCGTACCTATTACCACGGTATTGTCTTCGCGGATCGGATCATCCGTCAGCGTGGTACAAACAGTATTTTCCGTAGGGCCGTAGGCGTTAATGAGGCGGATACCTTTTGATTGCAGGTATTTGCCGTCTTCCCGGTTCAGAGGCTCTCCGGCAGAGACAATGGACTTAATGGGACCGGTATGTTCTTTAATGATATGCTGATAGGAGGGCGGTAAGGTTACCAGCTCCACTTCATGCGCGTTGATCAGGGTGGTAAACCTTTCCTGCGAGAGCAGGTCTTCCTGTTGCGGTAATACCAAAACACCTCCGCTTAAGAGGGTATTGAAGATCTCATAGCAGGAGGCATCAAACCCGAAGGAAGCAAACTGTAATGAGCGTGTGCCCTGACGAAGGCGCAGGGCTGTTGCCTGGCCCAATGCCAGGTTCACCACGCCTTTATGCTCCAGCATTACGCCTTTGGGCTTGCCGGTGGAACCGGAAGTATAAATGATATAGGCCAGCTGCGAAGGACTGAGCGCTATGCCCGGAGCCGTGGCCGCGAAGCGGTTGATACCTGACGCCTCTTCATCCAGGGAGATAATAGTTATCCCGGATGTTCCGGCCAGTTTATGCGCGCAGGCACTGCTGCTGATCACGATGGCAGCACCGGTATCCTCCAGTATATACTTGATACGCTCTTCGGGATAGTCCGGATCAATGGGCACATATACCCCGCCTGCTTTCAGGATACCCAGTATGCCGACGATCATCTCAAAGGAACGCTCTATGCAGATGGGGATCCTCGTCTCTTTATTCACTCCCTGTTTGCGGAGATAGCGGCTCAGGCGGTTAGCGCGTTCGTCCAGCCCGCGGTATGATAAGGTACTGTTCTTAAAGATCAGCGCTGTCGCTTCAGGGATCAATGCTACCTGCTCATCAAAGAGGTCTATGATATGTTGATCCTGCGGATAGGGAACCGCGGTATCATTGAATGTTTTCAGTAATTGCTGTTCTTCTGCCGCTGAGAGCATTTGCAGACCGCCAAGAGATTGCGCAGGATCGTGCACGATGGATTGCAGCAGTTGTTCAAAATGCCCGGCCATGCGTTCAATGGTATCATGACAGAAGAGGTCTGTACTATATTCCAGCTCGACACTCAGTTCATCCTGTTTTTCTGTAACAGCGACCGTGATATCAAACTTGGAAATCTTATGTTCAATATCTCCCGGCGATAATGTGAGGCCATTCATTTGCACATCCGCCATATCCGGTCCATCCTGCAATACGAACATTGCCTGGAAAAGCGGTGTCCTGCTCAGGTCTCTGTTATCGCTGACAGCTTCGACTATTTTTTCGAAGGGAAGGTCCTGGTGCTCGTATCCTTCCAGCAGCACTTCCTTTACCTCTTGTAGTAGTGTACTGAAAGCGCTGTCTGCCTGCAGCTTGCTGTACAAGGGTAAGGTATCAACGAAAAATCCGGCCATGCTTTCCAGCTCGGGTTGTCTTCTGCCTGCTACCGGTGTGCCAATGCAGATGTCCTGCTGCCCGGTGTAGCGGAACAGCAGCACCTTGAATGCGGACAGGAGGGTAACGAACAGCGTTGTTCCCTGTTGTCTGCTCAGCTGCTGCAGCTTTTCAGCTATTTCTTTGCCGATGCTGAAGGTAGTGACAGCCCCTTTTTTGCTTTGTACAGCTGGTCTTGGATAATCGGTGGGGAGGTTCAGCGGTTCGATACCAGCGAGTTTTTTCTTCCAGTATTGCTGACCGGCGGATAATACTTCTCCAGACACATAAGCCCTTTGCCAGATCGCATAGTCCGCATATTGCAATGGCAATTCCTGTAGCCCGGATGGCTGACCGGCAGTGGCTTCATTGTAGTATGCGGCAAATTCCTTCAGGATCAGGGCCATTGACCAGGCATCTGCGGCAATGTGATGCACGGCAATAACAAGCGTATGTTCATTATCAGATTGCTTCAGGAGGCTTGCGCGCAACATATGATCTTTTGTGAGATCAAAAGGGCGGTAGATGAAGTGGCTGATCGCCTGTTGTATATTACCACTGTCAGCTGTTTTTTCCAGCTGCCAGCTGTTTTTGGGCAGCACCTGCTGATAACCGGTACCATCCTGTTCGCAGATCACCGTTCTCAATACTTCGTGCCGGTTGATCACCGACTGTAATGCATATTGCAGCGCATTGCTATCGGGGCGCCCGTTTAATTGCAGTACAACAGGGATATGATAATGTTCGCTGCCTTCCATTGAGTCGATGAACCAGAGGCGTTCCTGGCTGAAGGACAGCGGCTTGGGCGTAATATCTGGCTGGGCTGTAATTTGCTGCCTGCTGCGCTTGTCCTGCTGCTGGATATAAGCTGCCAGCGTTGCAATGGTAGTATAACGGAACAGCGAGCGCACGGTAATGTGTGTGTCAAAAGCCCTGGAGATCACGGCAATCATACGGATACCCAGCAAGGAGTTGCCGCCCAGCTCAAAGAAGTTGTCGTGGATGCCCGCTTTCTCCACACGTAACAGTTCCTGCCAGATCTCCGCGAGCAACTGTTCTGTTTTGTTCCGCGGGGCCACAAATGTATCCGCACTGTGACCATCTGCAAGCGGATCGGGTAATGCGCGTTTGTCGACTTTCCCGTTGGGTGTGAGCGGCATCTTCTCCAGCTCCACTATCACGGGGATCATATATTCAGGCAGTTTATCCTTCAGGTGTATGAGCGCCGTTTCCCTGTCGAAGCCGTATTGTGTTACTATATAGGCTACCAGCTGTTTATGGCCCTGATCTTCCCTGGCCACTACCACTGCTTCGCTTACCTGCGGCAGCTGATGCAGTACGGATTCGATCTCTCCCAGCTCAATACGGTATCCGCGGATCTTTACCTGGTCGTCTATACGACCGAGGTATTCGATCGTGCCGTCGGGTAACCAGCGGCCAAGATCTCCTGTTCTGTACATGCGTCCTATTCCGCCTGCGGTGAAGGGATCGGTGATAAATTTCTCTGCCGTCAGTTCGGGACGGCCAAGATAGCCGCGGGATACACCCACACCGGCTACACAGATCTCCCCGGCCACGCCGGAGGGACACAGTTCCAGGTCCCTGCTGACGATATAAATGTTCATGTTCCGGACCGGCCGTCCCAGGGGCACATTAGCGCCCGCGGGCGTATCGTGCATGATATGATGTGTGATATCATCAGACGCTTCCGTAGGGCCATAGGCATTCACCACAGGAATGCGGCCATACAGCGGATGTGTGAACCACTGTTGCAACAGGTGCTGGCTCACCGCCTCACCTGTTACCATCAGGTATTGTAAACTATTCAGCGACGCCGTTGTTTTTTCCTGTAAGACCGCTGCCAGGTAAGAGGGCACCAGCTCCAGGATGGTTACCTTGTCTTCTTCCACTGCGTTTAGCAGCGCAGCAGGCTGGTAAATATGATCATCGTCGTAAACAATAGTACGTCCGCCGTACATCAGCGCGGCAAACATCTGCCATACGGAAATATCAAAGGTGTAGGATGCCGTAAATGCCAGTACTGTTTCTGCATTGATCTGCAGGTCGCCGGTCTTGGCGTAGAGGTGGTTGAGCATGCCCTGGTGCTCTACCATTACCCCTTTAGGCTTGCCGGTAGAACCGGATGTGTAGATCACATAGGAGAGGTCCTGTGGGGCCGGACTGCCGGCTGCTACATCGCCGGGAGCGTTGATGACATCGTCAGGAAGCTCGTCGATCAGCAACGTTTCTATCCCAGGATTAAAGAGATGACGGGTGGCGCGGCTGCAAATGACCAGTGAAGCAGCGGTATCCTGCAACAGGTAGCTGATCCTTTCAGCCGGATAAGTGATATCTATTGGCACGTAGGCGCCGCCTGCTTTCCAGGTGCCTAAAATAGCTACAAACATCTCCATGGAGCGCTCCAGGCAAACAGGCACCAGCTTGTCTTTATTGACGCCTTTGCTCCGCAGGTAATGTGAAAGCTTGTTGGACAGTGCTTCGAGCTTGCCGTAGGAGAGAGCGGCGTTGCGGTGAACCACGGCGCTGCGTAGCGGCGTGGCATTTGCCTGTGTAGATAACAATGCGGGCAGCGTATTGTCAGCGCCATAGGGATCATATGGAGCCGGGTTGCTGAAGCGTGCCAGTAACTCCCGTTCTTCAGCAGGAAGCAGGCTGATTTGTTCGACCAAAGCATCCGGTGTTTCACGGAACTGGTGCAGTATCAGCAGGAGGCGTTGCACCAGCCCGCTGATCTCTTCTTTATTAAAGTAAGCCAGCTGGTAGTCTATACGTAATTGTAAAGGCTGATGTTTACCGTAATCATACCAGAACATTTCCATGGGGAAAGGGAGGTAGCCGCTGGGGACATTGGTAAGTACAGAAGACAGCTCTTCCCCGAGGTCCAGGTGGAAATCAACAGGGGCAAAGTTGACCGCGATCTCTATCAGTCCGTCGTCATCATGCCTTACATTCAAATGCCTGCTCAGGTCACCGATCAGGTAATTCTGGTAACGGTAATCTTCGCGCTGGGAAGATAAGACCGATTTAATCAGGTCTGATACACGCGTGCCGGCTTTATAGCTGCCTGCAAACGGAATAACGCCGGTGAACATACCGGCGATCGTACGTAACTGTTTATTTCTCCTGCGATGCAGCGGGATACCGAAGATAAAGTCTTCCTGCCCGGAAGTTCTTCCATAGTAGATCATCATCGCTGCGATGGTGAGCTGTTGTAGGTTGGCATTGGTTGCTGTCTGCAGGGCTTCCAACAGAGCTCTGTCCTCACCCGCAAACTCAAGAATGAAAGTGTCGCATTTGTTCTTCATGCTTCCTTCTTCCTTGAATTTCTTCTGCAGCAGCTTTGATGGCAGCTGGCCGATCTTTTTTCTCCAGTAGTCGCCTTCTGCCGCATATTCTTCAGAAGTGTAAAGCGCAGCCGCCCGTTTCGCTTCTTCGATATAAGACGGATAATTCAAGGTAACCGGCTCGCCGCTTACCAGTGATTTATATTTCTTAGCGATGTATTGCAGCACTCCTGAAATGCCATAGCCATCCACTATCAGGTGATGGTATTTGAAATAGTACCAATGTTCTTCTGCTGAAATGCGGATGAGACCATGGTCTGCCAGCATAGTATCCTTTTCTATCCGGAAAGGCGTGGCCAGCTTTGTGCGGATCCATTGTTCCACCCGCTCTTTCTTGTCCGTTCCATCCGGAAATTCCAGTTCGCTAAGCTCAAACACAGTGTAAGCTTCATCTACGTAGGCAAGCGGTTCTTCATCACGAAGATCGAAACGCATCCTGAGGGCGTCGAACACTTCCGGCGCCGAACGCACCGCTTCGATGAATTTCTCTTTGTCAAGATGGCCTGTTAATCTTATATATCCTCCCATATTATAATAGGGAGCTTCTGTATTGATCGCCTGGTCTAAATACACATCCTGTTGGGCCGGATGGAGAGGGGAAGTCTGGAGTGGCATAAAAAAGGTGTCTTATGGTAATTTCGAAGTAGGGGGTACGTTGGGCTACAATTGTTATCAGTCGGGCATTTCAGAACCGATTTTTCTTTTGTTGGCCTCCCTGTAATAATAGTATCCTGTAGCAATATCAAAGATGGCCATCCCCATCGGGTTGAACATCACAACAGCCGGAGCGGCATATTGCTTCAGGGCGTCTTTGCAAACAATATCGGCGATGGAGAGCGTATCATTTTTTTGAAGCCCTTTCATCTTGTGCATGTTTTCAATGTCTGTATTCTGGCGGCATACCTCATCCCAGTCGTCTACCACGATTGCGTTCACATGGTCTTTTATATCCACCTTGTAATCGCGCAGGGAAACGTTCAGCTGCAGGGAGCCACTGCGGGGCGCTTTGTCGATATACGGGGCGGCAGAGACAGTACAGGTCATGAAGATATCTGCATCCAGGTAAGCCTGTTCCCATGAAGTGACAATTTCCACGCGGTCCCTGATCTCATCGTCAATCTGTGCTTTATCAATGCCGGCAATATCATGGAGGAAGATCTTGCTGATCCTGTCTCCCAGTATGGCGGTGGCCATTTTCAGGTGCATTTTCCCGATAGGTCCAAAGCCGTTGATACCCACTGTAAGTTTTTTGCTGAAGTTGTTGGCCTCCAGGTATTTTTCGATCATCAGGCCGGATACAGCAGCTGTTCTTATTGCACTGATGAGCGAAGTATTGATGATGCAGATGGGAACACCGCTGTCTGGCTCATTCAATATAGTAACCGAGTTTGCCCGGAGTTTATTCTTGTAAATGTTATCGGGGAAACTGGCAATCCATTTGATCCCTGCCATGGGCAGGTTGCCGCCAAGATAGGCAGGCATGGCGATGATCCTGTTCTTCGGGTCGCCGTAGCGCAGGTAAGGTTTGATGGGCTGTGCATAATCATTCCTGTCAAGGGCTGTAACGGATTCGTTGATCACTGCGGTCAGTGCTTTCCAATCAAATCCGATAGTGCTGATATCATCAGCATTCAGGTAGCGCATATATTTTTCTTTAGATGATGAGATCAATGTGCAGAAGGCGCGGGTTGGAGTTTTTCAGCCAGCTGTTCCGCCCATTCCCGGTCGTAAATGGTGTCCAGGTAGGTATGGCCTTTATCCGGAAAGATCAGCAGGGATGTGGGTACTGTGAGATGTTCGCTGTACTTCGTGTGATTTTTGGCAGCCAGGTAAACAGCACCGGAAGAAGCGCCTGCGAAGATGGCCTGTTCATCCAGCAGTTCGTGACAGCCCCTGATGAGGTCCAGTTGTGAAACGATCACCACCTCATCGATGATGGCATTTTCGATAATAGGGGGTACTTTACTGGCGCCGATGCCGGAGATATACCGTTTACTGCCTTCTTTGCCAAAGATCACAGAGCCTTCTACATCTACCCCGACGATCCTGACTTCCGGCCTTTGTTGTTTCACGCTTTTGGAGATGCCCGTGATTGCGCCGCTGGAGCTTACAGCAATGAAGATATAGTCCAGTTTATCGAAAGACGTGATGATCTCATTCCCAAGGCCATAGTAGCCTTTATAGTTGCTGGGGTCAGCATACTGGTCAGCAATGAAAGCATTGTCGGTAGCGGCGTAGAGCTCATTCACGGTGTCTATCCTGGTGAGCAGGTAACCGCCGGTATGATCCCTTTTTGTAACTTTTACAACATTGTATGAGATCAGGTTGAGCAATGCCTCATACGCTTTATTGATATTAGGGTCGATAACGGGAATGAATTTCAGTCCTAATCTTTTGCAGATGCAGGCTACGGCAATGGCGAGGTTACCTGAGCTGGAAGCAATGATCGTTGTTTCTTCATTGATGGCGCCCGAGCTGATACCGTTGGAGATGATGCTGAAGGCAGCGCGATCTTTTGAGCTGCCGGAGAAATTGTTGTATTCCAGTTTGGCAAACATGTTGGCCCGTTCGTTTTCCAGGTGGATCAGCGGGGTTTGTCCTATAAAGTCGGCAAGTTTATTGAGTTCAGTTAACATGGATTGAGGATTTAACAGTCCGGATATAAAAATGAGGTGCCCTGGAATGCTGATGAGAATAGCATTCCTTTCGACGTAGGAATATGTTTTCAGAATAAAGTAATGGTCGGCAGGGTGGTGGCCTGCGACAAGTTATGCGCTTATACTCGTCATAAGATCATGTTTTGATTTGTGGATAGCCTATACTACGTGTTTCCGTAGGGTTTTCTTCTTGCAATAAAAATTTAATGATTCGGGATCGAAAAACTGATAGCAAAAGTATGTCAGCAATGTATACAGGACAATCCCTGTAACGAGTGTTTTTCACACCCCTGAAATTAGGGGGCGCTACATGAGACTATTTTCAGTGGCAATTTTTATGACAGCCATCATGCTGCTTACTTTGAACTTCTTCATCATCTTCTTGCGGTGGCCATCCACAGTGTAGGCGCTGATGAACAACTGTGTGGCAATCTCCTGCGAAGTGTTGCCCTGCCCTATCAGGGCCAGGATCTCGCGTTCGCGGCTGGTAAGGTTAGGCAGTTTCAGGAGTGATTCAGGGCTTTTACTATTAAGGATCTTCTGCGTGCCTGAGCAGAAATAGATGCCACCTCCGTATACTATCCTGATGGCATCGGGGATCTCTTCTTTGGGCGTGTTTTTAAGTATATATCCACTGGCTCCGTTCGCGAGTGCAGATAATATGATATTCCTGTCGTTGCTGTTGCTGAGCACCACAATACCCACATCATTGTACTCTTTCCTGATATCGGCACAGAGTGCAATTCCGTTCATATCTGGGAGATTGATGTCAAGCAGGATGATATCCGGCTGGGTATTTTGTAAGGCTAGTAAAGTTTCTTTTCCGGATGTCAGCTGGTTCTCCAATATGATATCCTGGTCATTTGAGAGTAGGTTCTTCAAGCCTTCCAGCACAATGGGGTGGTCATCGATAGTAAAAATTCGAATCATAATAGTTATAAAAGGGTTTACTCAATCCTTCTCCGGTATTAGCGGAGAGGCGTTCACTTTAATGGATTCAAACAATACTACGGTTAAAGCGCATAGCATCGGGCATGGCACGGCCAGGGCTCATGTTAGCATACATCTTTTTAACCGACATTGTTTGTGACAGATTCTTTCAGCCGCGTTAACTCAATGGCTTTTCGTACTGCTGTATTTCATTCGCGACTGAAGAGGGTTGAACGGGGCAAGGCTTTACTCCAGGCATTTTACCGCAACACCAGAAATTGATACAAGGTACTGTTTCCGTATTTGCGGCATAAAATTAGTGATTCTATTCTTTACCAAGGGCATTTGATTTAAAAAAAATCATTTTTTTCAGCGTTCGTAATTTAATCGTGCGAAAAACCGATGTTGAGTTGATGGAAAGGCAGTAAAATATCTGGGGTGTAACTGCGTATTTATCGGTAAAGGATATACGGCATTATTTGTGCAAATAAAAAAGCCCCCGGTATTTTGCCGGGGGCTTTTAGTGCCCAGAACTGGATTCGAACCAGCACACCCTTGCGAGCGCTGCGACCTGAACACAGTGCGTCTACCAATTTCGCCATCTGGGCAACCGTGTTAAGGGTTGCAAAGATAGTATTATAATATTTTCTTCCAAATTTTATTTAGGTAATTCCGGTGGCCGCAGCATTTCCACCCAGGGTTTTTGCTCCAGCTGGTTGGTAGAAAACTTCAGGCGGTTGGGACAAATGGTATCAGGGCCGAAAACGCTGTTGCTGCCATCAGCCCCGCAATCTGCCGTGCCGGTACCGCTTTTCGCAAATATGGTCGAGTTGTAGCTGTGTATAATCAACTCCCGCTGGCGCAGATCATTGAGCCGGCCCAGCCGCAGGTTCGTGCCATAGAAAGAGACACTGCCATTGTTTTCCTTTACCACTTGGATCTTAATATAGCCGGTGTCGCGATTGTCGGGATTAATGAGATCATTATCAATATTCCAGCTGTTAATAACAGCACCCTTGCTTACCCAGACCTGGTGCCGCAGATGGACACCTACTTTTTCTGTGAGCAGCTTGCTCAGCTTTGGAAATGGCGGCTGCATAAACAGGCCCATATCGCCTCTTGCGCTGAATCCGTGCCATACCCTGAAGGCGCCTTTTACAGGATCCGTTATTTCCCAGCTTTTGTCTTTCTCCATCAGCTTAATACTTGCCTTGGCAGAAAGAATGCCGTCCAGGTTTTTATAAAGCGACAGGAGGGAGGATATACTTCCGGTGTTCAGCGCTTCGATACCTGCCTTTGCCAGATCTTTTGCGATCACCAAAGGTTCGCTGAGATTTTCGAGCTCCTTCAGTAACGCTTTGTCGGATGTGGAGAGGAGAAATACACCGGCTGATTTTGTCTGGCTGATATCAACGGATACCGCTGAACCGGAGAGGGTAACGCCATCCAGCTGGGTGGCCGTAAATCTGGCGCCTTGCAGATTGCAATCGTTCATGGTGGCTCCGTCCAATTTGGCCCCTGTAAGATCAACGTTCATGAGATTGGTGCGATCCAGGGCGGCTCTGTACAGTATCGCCTCTTTCAGGTTCACTTTAGCCAGGTTGCTGTTGGATAATACGATGCCTTGCAGTTTAGCATTGGTGAGACTCACGGTGGGACCGTATAGTTCAACGCTGGTAGCGGTTACATTTCTCAGGTCGGCCTGATTAAGGACGGCATCGATCATGATGGCATTTGTAAGCCTGGCCGGACTGACGGACCTTGATACCACAAATGAAAGCTTCCCATCAGCTGATGTCCATTTAAGCAGCTGATAGGTAGCGGCGCCTGAAACAATACTCCAGGTGGCGCCTGCTATTTCTGCCGTGATGGAAGTGTTCTGGGCCAGCTCGTATCCGTATCCCCTGAACACCTGGGCAACACCCGCACTGTCCAGCGATTCCAGGCATTGCAGTAATATTCTATAATGAGGCTCCGTTGCCGGTACTTCAAATAAGGTGGAGAAAGCACCCATCTGTGCTCCGCTGAGATTCGCCCCTTTCAATAATGCCCCGGTAAAGTTGGTGTTATGCATGGGTATTCCACCCGATAGCTGCGCGCTTGTAAGATTGGCATTGCTGAAATCTCCATTCATCATTTCCGCCCCGTTGAATGTGGAGGGCAGTGATATACCGTTCGGCTGTTTATAAAAGCTGATGTCTGCATAAATGAACAGCGCGTTATTTAGCCGGGCGCCTGAGAAGTCAGCGGCTTTCAGTACCGTTGTTGTATTCAGTTCCTGGTTATTATTGAAGTTCGCTCCATTCAGTATGGCGCCTGAGAAATTTGTTTTGGTTCCTTTTACCGCTTTTAACCGCGCCTTGTTCATCACGGCATTTTTAAAAATGGTATTATCCAGTGTAGCGCCGCTAAAGTCGGCATCATCGAGGTGGCAAGCTGTGAAATCCCATTTGGAAAGGTTACTGTGCAATGCCTGCAGGTAATCAAGATTCACTGCTGCGCTGAATCCTTCCAGCACAGCTTCGCGAAGGTCCAGGTAAGACCAGTCCTTATTCAGGGTAGAGAATTTGAGCCTTGCTTTTTTGAAAGAAGTAAGGTTATTCCTGTCTCGTGAAAAGCTGGCGGGCTGACTAAAGATACAGCTGACAAGGTTGGTATTGTCGAATACTGTGCCGTCCATTCTTGCATTCAGGAAAGAAGCATTGGTTAGCTCGGCGCCGTCCAGGTTGGTTTTGGTGAGAATAGCCTTGTTGAATACAGCGCCTGCGAGCTTCGCACCTGAAAAGTTGGCCTGTGTAAGGTCGCAGCGCTCTCCGAAGATGGCGTCGCGCATGGTGCTGCCCGTGAACTTTGCACCGCTCAGTATACATCCGTAGAAGTGGACATTATCAAGCAGTTTTCCGGACAGGTCTATCCCGCTAAGGTTGGCGTTCCTGGCGGTGAAAGCGCCCGGATCGGCTGGTATGTCTTTAATGATCGCGTCGCTGAGATCAATACATTTCCACTGTTTACCTAACTGAGCGAATTTGATGGTGGCCCCGTTCAGTTTAACCGGTTTGCTGGCATTGTCACCAAATTGAGGCTTCGCATCAAATTGAACGCCCGTAAGATCCAGCCCTGAAAAATCAGTGCCATTGCCCATTTGTGCGCCGCTGAGGTCTGCCCCCTGCATGCTGAGGACGCCTTTGAACAGGGTGCCCTTCAGGATGGTATTTTTCATTTTTGCATTCCGCAGGTCGAGCTTTTCGAGGTTCTCTCCGCTGAGATCCTTACCGGTAAAATCATAGGGCGGTGTTCCTTCCGGCTTGTAGTTGCTGATCTGCATCATGCTTCAATAGTGATTGATTTTAATGCCTTGTTCAAGGCGGCACGTGTACTGCTCTTGCGTTCAGACAGTGGCTGGCTGCTTTCCGGATCGATCAAAGGGTAGGAGGAGATAGAGGTCAGCAATCTTAACTGGAGGTCCAGGCTTTTGGCGATTGCCTGAGCGCCCGGACTTGCGCCGTCACCGGTATAGATAATGCCTTTCAGATCTTTTACAAAGGCCTGTAACTGCCCGTTATTCCAACCATATTTTTCATCCGGCTCACGGGCGTCGCCCAGGTACATCAACACAAAGTAAGTGAGCTGGTTGATGAATTTTTCTTCGGGATAGGCGTCTGTGTCGGTCTTCACAACCACCAGTTTGTTGACAAAAGTGGTCATCTTTGTATTGCCTGTGCTCAAACCGATCAGCAGGTGGAGTAAGAAAAGATAGCTTCTGCTGTCCATACTGTTCAGTTGCTGCAAGGCCTGCAGGTCTGTTTTTTGCGCAGTGCAGATCAATTTGGTCTTTGCAATAGCGGATGACTTTTCGGTCCATTTGGCGATCACATCGTCTTCAAACTTATGTACTGCGGCAACGCCTGCCCGTTCTTTGACGGCGCCTTTATCAATGTACTGTGCCTCCGGGTTGTTGTCTTTCCATTTATCCAGTACAGCCTGGGCTTTGTTCTTCCAATTGTCCGGGCCCGCCGGCAATCCCACCTCAGGATAGATCCTGGTGGTCTGGTCGTTTTGATCCCAGTATTCCCAGCCATGATGATAGGTGTACCACCAGTTATGCCACTTAGTTTCACCGCGACGGTCCCAGCAATCTTCTATCCCGGTATCACGTACATACCTGCGGTATCTGAAAACCTGGAACATGATGTCTACGTTAGACACCTTCACGAGTTCGTCAAATAAACTTTTAAACCAGCCCTGGCATTTAGGATTTTTGATGCCAGGGTAAGCATCGGAAAGCGATTCCAGTATGGTGAAAAACCTTCCTACGTCGGAGGAAGTCACATTGTCACGGTAGGTGTGCTGGAAATTGAGCATTGCGCGCAGGAGCGCCAGCTCTTCAGGCATCAGGGCATATACGTTCTGTGCCTCGTCATGTAAGTTTATAGCCACGTTCAATCTTTTTATCGGGAGTCTTAGCTTTTAGGGATCCATTGGCTGATGGTAGGTTCGTACCTGCCTGCAGCGCCTTCCATCTGTTCGTAATTCAGCGTGAATAGGGTACGCCACTGATCGACGGTAAATCTCGCTGCATTCACCTGCCCGTTGTTGGAGCCTTCATCGGCTGTTAGCACGGAGCCGTCCGGGTTATAGATATCCAGCTTGTAGTCTTCCGGCTTTGCCCCGTTGTCTTTATAAGAGAGCACATAGATAAAGCCTTTTGTTTCGCTGCTGATATCGAGGTAAGTCCTTTTACTGCCCGGAGCATCCTTCAGCTTCATCACAGAAGAGAGGCGGGTGAATATAATAGCTGTTCCCTTTTCATTCAGCTGCACGTCGTAGTGGAGGCTGTTGGTATTATCTGTCACTGTCCACACCTTGCCCGGCGATTTTACGCCAATGCTCAGGTTCATGCCCCTGTATACATCTATCTCGTTTGTTCTTTCACCGTTCCGGCGCAGATCATAGCTGACATTTTCCGTGGGGTCTGTAATCAGCCATAGTTTGCCTTTTTCCGTACAATGACATACGGCATCCTTGCTTAGTGGCAAGAGGCGTTCTTTGAATTTTGCACGCAGCTCTTCGGGCAGTGTACCATTATTTAGCTGGAGCAGGAAGGTTACGTCCAGGCTGACCAGGGGTGTCAGCAGGTAACGCTGGTCGCTTTTGGAATAGCGTACAGGCACCCATCTTTGCAGCTCCTGCAGCAATGCAGGGGTGCTTGTTTTTGACGACAGGGTTGCGCTGAAGGAGGAGGCAATTTCAAAGGAAAGCTCTGCTTTAAAGCAGGGAACACCGTTGCCCCTGGTATCGAAGGCCTGGATCCTTGCGTTGATGTCTTCCAGCACCAGGATCCTTCCGTCGGCGGTGATGGTCATGGCTACAGGGCCCTGCAGCAAGCCTTCCCGTATACCTTTGCCTGATAGAGGAATGGCGATTGGTGCATTTTCGTCTTTTACTCCTGCTGCGGGCAGTTGTACGATGGCTATTTTATTATCGCGATAGCTGATGGCAACAGCGTAGTTGTTCGGGTGAATGGCCACCGCGCTGATATGTTCCATCGGGAAAGCGCCCCAGCTTTTGACTGGTGCAAAGTCAAAGTACGGATCCCGCTCATTATTCAGGTCTACATGCCGCAGGTGATACAAGCGTTGCTGCTGGTAGGTTCTCGTATCGAGATAGAAGTTATTGGGACTAAACTCGGGTGTGGGCCATTTGAATACCTTGATCACATCTACCTGCCGGCGAAGCTCATATAAGGGGGGATAGTATGGAATGCCTATGGTCCATGCCGCATCTTTCTTCACTACTTTAACAGCTGCATATTGCGGGAGGGTAAAACCGTTGGCGGAGAAGGCGCTCTTTAATGCATCCGGAACAGTGGCTTTCGTATTCAGATCCGGCATCAGGCTTTCTGCATTATCCAGGGTAAAAAGGCCTGCGGGCCCAAACTGGTCAAAGGCAATATAAGATTGAATGCTTTGTCCGCGGTTGGAAACTTTCATACCTGCTCCCGGCTTGGCCAGTGCAGATATTGTTTTCAGGAGGTACATCGGCGTGGACTGTTTGGTGGAGCCATAATCCACAGGCAGCTGTTGTTCTCCTGCGCGATAGCAATAGCCTATCTTATATGCAATATTATTAGTGGTAATATTGACCAGTTCCGATACCTGCTGATTATTTAATATAGCCCGGGTAGCTTTGGGGGCAATCGGGTTTTTGACCCAATGATATTTGCCATCCTGTGGGTTATATCCCAGCTTTTCGAGATGTACATATTTTGTAGCCGGCAGTAATGGCACGAGCCGCTCAATGATGGACCCTTCTTCCCGGCGCGCTCCATCTGCTACGGGGACTGCATCCATCCAGCCGCTGGTCCATTGCCCTACAATCCATTCTTCCTTTGAATAAATGGTGGCGATGATCTGCATTTTTTGTCCGGGTGCTACGGGCAGTTCATCCTGCGTATTCTGGGAAAAAAGTACTTCGATCGGTTCATCGCTTTTCCAGGGCACTTTGCCGACTTTCTTTTTAGAAGTGGTATTGCCTTCATAGCGTACCAGGATCTCGTAATTGTCGCTTGCCTTAGGCCAGATAGGCGCCTGGGAGGAGGTGCCATGCGTAGGATCAGGATGTACCTTTACGCCCAGCTTCATGGAGCGTTTAGCCTCGATGGTATAAGTGGCAGGTGATAACAATACTTCGGTGGTAGTAGCGATCATACTGGCAAGGCCGCTGGCCATACTCAGGATCTGGTGTGCCAGGCCTACCACCGGTGTGCTCTGGATCACCTTATCCTTAGCTGCCTGTGCCACGGCCTGGGCGGCAAATTCTTTCATACCCTTCGATAGCAGAATGCCAGTTACGACTTGTCCGGCGGTAATAAAGAATGGTTCTATATCCAGCCCGTTCTCATTTGCCGCTCCGACTATCAGCGTAAAACAAGCCAATGAGGCCGCCACCAGGACCACTATATTTTCCCTTTTGTTGAAGAAATCAGTATACCACTTGCTGCTGGAAGTGCCGACAGACAAGGCGGCAAACAGTGCCGGTACGCCATAGGATACCACGGAAGTAAAAACAAGGCCCAGTTTATCTACATCCATATCCCAGTTACCTACTCCTAAGCCGCCAAAGAGCACATTAACGCTGCTGGCATTGTCGGGTACGGGAAAAGAGAGTGTGACTTTGGGCGCCCAGACAGGCACACCAAAGAATACGCTGCCGGCGCTGAGCCAGGTCAGGTACTTTTTATTGTCACTGTTCTCAAACCAGTCCCTTAACTTTCCGTTCAAACCGCCGGTAGCGCTTTCCCAGTTGGCAGGATTATTAATAATAGCGCCATCCGGTGTTTTAAACTGGCAGTAAACGCCTAAGCCGCGGTTAGGCCAGTTCTTCACGGCAAAGCTGAGCCTTTTGGACGTTTCGTCGAAATTCAGTGTTTCCCAATACAGGTTGAGGCCGTATTCGGAGGTTTTGTTGCTGACGGTCCAATTAGCGTTTCCATTGTCCGCCTTTAATTGTTCCGTTTTCAACAGCGGGTTGGACTGGTCACTTACGCTGATCTCGCCTGTGCTGCCGTTAAGGGCATGCCATTGGGAGCCTTTCAGCCAGGCCGTATCTTTCAGCTTTTGCAGTACGCTGTGTAAAAGGGGCGCCATCACCTCTTTCAAACGTTCAGAAAGATTGTATTGCGGTATAACGCTTACATCCTGTCCGTCTACTTCCAGCACAGGCCATTCGATGATCTCTCCTTCAACATCCAGCAGCCCTTCGGCAGGCGGCATTATATTGCCGGCCGGATCTTTGGCGACGGTATTATCATACCAGGGCGTATCTCCTTCGGCGGGATGCATCAGCAGGTACTGCCAGAGGTCAGTGAAAAGCGGATCTGCCAGGATGATCTCTTCCGCAATGCGGTAATGCACATCTGCCAGTGCGCTGGCTATTTCGGGATGCTGCATCACGAGGGAAAGGGCTGTATCCAGGATGTTTACAGTAAGGTTGGCATCGGCATGATAGTCGGTTAATTCAGGCAGGGCGAGGGATTCCGGCGCGTTGAATGAACCGTTGGTGTAATAATTCACTTTTGCAGGCAGGAAGGTGTTTTTCCCGCTGGCATGGATCGCATTTACTGCTCTTTTAACCTTTTGCCGCGGAATGTAGTTATACATGGCGGCTATTTCACCAGCCACAGCTCCCGGGCGGGCAGAGGGGTAGGTGATCACGTTAAAACCAACTTCCTCAGGAGAGAACTCGGCATGTTCCACATAATGTGTGAACCTGTTCATGGTCTCATTTGATAATACCTGCAGCAGTTTGTTCCTGCTGCGGTAATATGCCCGTGTTTCCGGCGTATGTTCCTTTACAAGGGCCTTCTTGTTGGAATTGACAAATTTTATGTTCAGCCCGTTCCTGCCTAAATGCTGCAGATGGCTGAAGTCAAAGTGAAGTGTAACACTGTCCATAAAAAATAGGATATAAGGATGAATAGCGCCCGTATGTGGAGCGTGTCTTTAATGAAGCCTAAAATTACTAAATGCAGTATTGCGCAAAAATGAAGCTTGTCCGGTTTATAAAACAGGACTGTCGGGATCCAGGCTTTGTATGTATTGTAAGGGGCTAAGGCCTACCAGCTTTTTAAAGGCGCTGTAAAAGGCGCTGCGGGAAGAAAAGCCTACTTCGTTGGCCATCGCTTCTATCGTATAGTTCTTCAGGTTACCGGAACCGGCTATACGTTCTTTAATGCAATTGATGCGGAGGGTATTGATGTAATCGGCAAAGCTTAAATGATAGTGATTGTTGAGTAAGAGTGATAAGGTGTGAGGGGCAATGCCCAATGTGCCTGCCAGCGAAGCCAGGCTGATATTTTTATCGGTATAGGTGCTATGTTGCCGCATATGTGCGTCTATTTCTTCGCATAAGCGGGCTACTTCGGTGGTGTGGGAAGCGGCTGCTTCTGCTTCCTTTTTTATCCGCAGCAGGGTAGCGGGGGTGATGTCCAGGAAAGAGGCCACGCTTTCTGCGGGCAGCCGTTCAATATAACCGGGTTTGGTTTTGGTAAAGTAGGCATAACGTTCGCGTGCATTCCCGATACGGATGATGTGCGCCCTTTCCTGGGCGTCCCGGTAATACTTTTCTACCATTACCCGGAACATGTAATTGAAATCGAAATGGGTTTGGAAGAGCTCCTGCATCACATCATTATGCATGGCCAGCAGTATAGTGGGCTCAACGGCCTCCATGGTTTCCATAGTAGGGCCTACTCCATGCAGCCCGGTGATCGAGCTTACAAATTCATTTTCTACTGAAATATAGGTGGTGACTTTTTTCCGGTTGTGCATGGAGTAGGCCATTATAGCACCCTTTTTAATAAAGTACATGTACTCGCAGATGTCGCCTTGCTTAACCAGGATCTCATCTTTTGCTATTTCGAGGCTTACTACATTGCGGTAAAAAGCAGCCTTGAGGGCCTCGCTCATCGGATAGATCGTGTTCAGCAAGTAGATCAGGTAGTCGATGTCTTCTTTAGCAGCAGTAGGGTAAGGCATTCTCACTTTACAAGATTAATTGGAATAGCAGGCTAAAAGTACTAAATATACCTTAAAAGCCTGCTATCCAATCGCTATTTCCTCAGGGCGTATTTCAGGGATACATCCGCGTAGGAGGTGGCACTTACCACATACCATTTTTTCTCATCGCTCAATACCACTTCGTAGGTGACGCCGTTTTTGTTGGTCAGTTCAGTGACACCGTCTATATGCTTATCATGATACCTTTTCTTTACGGCCAGCAGCACCTTCATAGGCAGCTCAGTTTCCTGGCCGTATTTGAGTGAGTAAACAAGCGAACCTTCCTTGTCGTACCAGATCCTACATTGTGCGTCGTTACGGGTGAAGGAGACAACATACAATCCTTCCTGCTCTGCCCATTTTACATATTTTGCGTCAGGGAAAGTGCGGTTGAATAGTTGCACCAGGGACTCGCTGGGAGCCGCTGTTACATGAAAAGTTCCCAATAGGGCAATGGCAACTGTTAAAATGATCTTGTTTAAGAAATGGCGTTTCATTGTTTGTAATTTTATGATAACAAGTTTGTAATTGATGTTGTAAAATTAGTATGAGCGCAACTTCTAAAATTGTATAAAACAGAACAGTGGTCTTATTTTTTAGCAGGGGGTTAAAATGACAGATCAAGGGGCTGATCTGGACAATTTGAATTTTTATCTTTGTAAAAATAACCGCCATGAAACATCTTAGCATATTAGTTCCAAAGGGGGAGAATAACCTGAGCAGCATAGTGGGCGCTTACAAGATATTTTCAAGAGCCAATGTGTATCGGAAAGATACCCGCGGAGAGGAATTGTTCAAGATCCAGCTGGCAGGTATTTCAAAAAAGGTAGACTTCTATGATGGCTTGTTCTCTGTAAAGCCGCAGATCCATATTTCTGAGATCAGTAAAACAGACCTGATCATCATCCCTTCCCTGAACCATAATTACAATAAAGCGGTGAAGGAAAACCAGGCGATGATCGATTGGGTAGCGCAACAGTATAAGAACGGCGCTGAAGTTGCCAGTATATGCACCGGCGCTTTTATGCTGGCTTCATCGGGTTTGCTGGATGGCAGGCATTGTTCTACTCATTGGGCGGCAGAAGGAACTTTCAGGAACATGTTTCCCGAAGTACAGCTGGAACCTGATAAGTTGATCACTGATGAAAACGGGATCTACACTAACGGAGGCGCTTACTCTTTCCTGAACCTCATGATCTACCTGGTGGAGAAGTACTTTGACCGTCAGACCGCTATTTTCTGTTCTAAAGTATTCCAGATAGAGATAGACCGACAAAGCCAATCGGCATTCACCATCTTCACCGGTCAGAAATTGCATGGGGATGAAATGGTGAAGGAAGCGCAGGCCTATATAGAAAGCAACCTGCAGGAAAAGATCTCCGTTGAGCACTTGTCTTCCCTGTTTGCCACGGGCCGCCGCAATTTTGACAGGCGCTTTATTAAGGCAACGGGCAATACGCCGGTTGAATATGCGCAACGGGTAAAGATCGAATCTGCCAAGAAAGCCTTTGAAACCAGCCGCAAGACGATCAATGAAGTGATGTATGACGTGGGCTATGTTGATATAAAAGCCTTCCGGGAAGTGTTCCGGAAAATTACGGGCATGTCTCCGTTGGAGTATAGGATGAAGTATAATAAGGAGGCGGCGCTGGCATAGCGCTTATTTACGCAATCGTTCCCGGTGATTTGTCCCTGTTTTATTAGACAAATGTTTAACTTCTCTTTTAATTTCCAAGAGTTTAGTTAAAAAGGTTTAGTAAAATTCTCGTTATGACTATGAATTCCATGGATGAAAAGCTATTGCTGCAGCAGGTTGCGGATGGCAGCGAAAAGGCTTTTGCATTGCTCCTGGAACAAAAGTGGAATAATATCTATTGGCAGGCCTTTACCTATGTAAGATCCTCTTCCCAGGCGCAGGATATCGTCCAGGATGTTTTCCTCAAGATCTGGCAAAAAAGAAAGCAGCTCCCCGATGTAGCGCAATTTGATTCGTTCCTGTTTATTATCGCCCGTAACCATATTATCAGCACACTTAGAAAGAAAACAGCGCTTCCCCTTGGTTATGATACGTTGGAAGTAGAAGAGAAATATTATCTCCCCGATAAAACTCTATCCAGGAAAAACCTGGCGGAACTGATCGCCAGGGCTGTCGACCTTTTACCGCAGCAGCAAAGAACCGCTTACCTCCTGAGCCGGGACCAGGGATTGTCTCATGAAGAAATAGCCAGGAGCATGCAGGTATCAAAGGAAGCTGCCAAGAAGAATATTTGCCGCGCGCTGAATTTTCTCCGGTCCTACATTAACGCCCATGCAGATGTAACCATGTTGCTGCCAATGGTTTATGTGATACTAAGCTGGCCGGGTATAAATAATTTTTAAAACCACTGTCCCCTTTTTAAAACAAGATGCGTCTTCAATAATATGCAGGAGAATGTATTTCGGGAGTTATTGGATAAGTACCTGACCGGCAGTATGACGGAGCAGGAGTGGAAGGTGTTCAGCAGCATGCTGAATGATCCGGCGTACAAAAGCCTGCTGGAGGGAACGATTGATACGGAGCTAAGCGAACACACGTATGAAGGAGCGCCGGACCATGAAGTGCTGGCAGCCATACAGGATCATGTAAAGGACAAGATCCACGGAGGGAAAAGGTCCGGAATGATCATACTGTATCTTAAAAGAGCAGCTGTTGCTGCTGTTGTGTTGATGATTGCCGGAGCCGCTTATTGGTGGCTGACAAAGCAGCCAGCCCAAAAAGAGCTGGCCAATGCGGATCCTGTCAATAAAACAACAATTATCCCGCCCGGAGGGAACAGGGCGATATTAAAATTGAGTAATGGTGATGAGATCATGCTCGACAGCGCGGCTGAAGGTACATTAGCACAGCAGGGACAAGCTAAAGTGATGAAGCTGGCCAACGGGCAGTTATCGTATAAGCTATCCGGTAATGCCCCTGCTGCCGTTGTTTACAACACGATCACTACGCCCAGGGGCGGCCAGTATATGCTGACACTGGCAGATGGTACGAAGGTCTGGTTAAATGCCGCTTCCAGCTTGCAGTATCCTGCCACTTTCTCAGGAAAAATACGCAAGGTGATGCTAACAGGCGAAGGGTATTTTGAAGTAGCGAAAAATACAGCTATGCCTTTTCACGTGCAGGTGAACACAATGGATGTGGAAGTATTAGGGACCCACTTCAATATTAACAGTTATGTGAACGAGTCTGCCATTCGCACCACGCTGCTGGAAGGAAGCGTGAAGGTGAAGGAGGGGCGGCAGGTACGTACTCTGCAACCAGGTCAGCAAGCTGCTGTAGTTACTAATGATGAAATGAAGGTGCTGGATCATGCAGACCTGGAAGAAGCAGTGGCCTGGAAGGACGGAATGTTCCAGTTCAAAGGAGCAGATATTGAAACGGTGCTGCGCCAGGCTGAAAGATGGTATGATGTACAATTTGATTATAAAGGAGGAATTGCGGTACGTTTCTCCGGACAAATTTCCCGGAGCGCCAACGCCGAGCAGTTATTGAAGATCCTGGAGTTAACCGGTAAAGTAAAATTTGAGATCCACGGAAAAACTATTGTAGTAAAGCAATAATTCATACTGCCATTTTATTCAACCAAAAGAGGAACAAATGATGTTGCCGATTACCTTTGGTAAAGCATCGTTCAGGAGATGCTTTGCCCTGGCCTTGTCATGCCTGTTAACTGTAACTTATCTTGATGCAGGCGCCCGCCTGTCTGCCCAGGGAATCACCCTGAGCGAAAAGAATGTCCCGGTGGAGAAAGTATTCCGGGAGATCACTCGCCAGTCAGGCTATGCATTCTTTTATGTAGAAGGTTTGCTGGATCATGCAGCCAATGTAACAGTAGTGGTGAACAACGCCACGCTGGACAAAACACTGAGCGTTTGCTTTTCGCAATTGCCTTTTACTTATTCCATCGTGGAGAAAACGATTGTAGTAAAGGAGAAGCCACCCGCGAACGCGCCTGTGCCCAGGAATGATGTTGTTCCTCCGCCGCTTGCTATCACAGGCAAAATAACAGATGGCAATAATCAAGCGCTACCTGGTGCTACCATTGTAGAAAAGGGCACGCATAATAAAACCCTGAGCCGGGAAGACGGCAGTTTCAGCCTGAACGTGTCCCGGCCTGATGCTATGCTGGTGGTATCTTATGTTGGCTATCAGTCAAAGGAGATCCCTCTTTCCGGTAAACCTTCGATACTCATCGTGCTGCAGGAAGAGAATAAAAGTATGAACGAAGTGGTGGTGATCGGTTACCAAAGTGTGCAAAGAAAAGACCTCACCGGTACGGTGTCTTCCATCAGCGGTGCACAGCTGGAGAAAGTGCCCGTGGCGAATGCTGCAGAAGCGATTACGGGCCGCCTGCCTGGCGTGCAGGTAACTACGGTAGACGGACAGCCGGGTGCGGAGATCGTGATACGTGTTCGTGGCGGTGGTTCCATCACGGGCAGCAATGATCCTTTATTCATTGTAGATGGTTTCAGGGTGAGTAATATCAATGATATCCCGGCAGCAGACATCGCCAGTATTGATATCCTGAAAGACGCGGCTACTGCTGCGATCTATGGCGCCGCGGGCGCTAATGGCGTTGTGATCGTTACTACTAAAAGCGCGAAAGGAGGGAAGACCACCATCACCTATAACGGCTTCGCCCAGGCGAGGCAATTGCCCAAAAAGCTGGAAGTCCTTTCTCCTTATGAATTTGTACTGGCGCAATATGAGTATGCACGCCTGAGAAGCCAGAGCGACGTGGATAATTTTAGCAGGTACTTCGGTGTGTATGATGACCTGGAATTGTATAAATCACAAAAGGGGACCGACTGGCAGGAAGAGCTGTATGGTAGTCCTGCCTGGTCGCAACAGCATAATGTAAGTGTAACCGGCGGTACCGATAAAACAAAGTTCGCTTTGGGCTATGCTTTCAACAAGGAAGCGGGCCTGATACCGGTGAACAACTATACCCGCAATTACGTAAGCTTTAAATTAAATCATGAAGTTTCTAAAGCCCTGAAGCTGGATCTTGCAGCACGTTATACCTATCCTGTAGTGAACGGCGCGGGCTCCGCAGGCGGCTCCAATTTCAGGATCGGGGATGGTATTACTACCCGGCCGGTGAATGGGGTGGCGGATATGATCATCATTGATCCCGGGAGCGGAGAGGATTATGAACAATTTCTGCGCAACTTGGTGAACCCGCTGCAACTGACGCAACAGGATTACCGGCGGCGTGTGAACCGGGTATTGAACGCGAATGCGGGTCTTTCATGGGCGATCACAAAAAATATTACTTACCGCTCCGAATACAGTTTCGGATTGAACTATGGAGATACTCGCCGTTATTATGGTCCGCTGACCAGCACCGCCAGGAATGAAGGGGGGAACCTGCCCATGGGAGAGATCACGCAAACCCGCCTGGAGGATTACCGTTGGACGAATACACTCAGCTACCAGCTGCAGAAAGACGGCCGGCATAATTTGAATTTCCTGGTAGGACAGGAGATCCTGTCAAGAGGAGCCGGCTTTGAAGAATATAACCGGGCCAAGTATTTCAATGACGGTATTACGCCTGAAAAGCTTTTTGCTACCATGAGCCTGGGTACGCAGGATATCCATACCACTACGGAAATTGCACCGGAGAAAACCGCTTCTTTCTTTGGGCGTTTGATCTACCAGCTGGATGAAAAGTATATTTTGAACCTGACGGCACGTTATGACGGCTCCACGCAGTTTGCACCTGGAAAGCAATGGGGATTGTTCCCAGCGGCTTCTTTGGCCTGGCGCATATCTTCAGAAGATTTTATGCGTAATGCGCATTTTATTTCCGACCTGAAACTCAGGGCCAGCTTTGGTGCCGTGGGTAATAATAATATCAAGTCTGATCAGTGGAGGGTGTTATTTACGCCCAGCAGTACACGTCCTTATGGCGCGGGTGATGTTCCTAATCCTTATTATACTTATGCCAGCTCGCAATTAACCAACCCGGATGTAAAATGGGAAACCACCATTACGCGCAACGCGGGACTGGATTTTGATCTTTTTAACAACAGGATCTCCGGTACGCTGGATTTCTATCACAATACGACCAAAGACCTGCTGGTGCAGTCTACTATCCCCCAAACCACCGGTTACTCCACACAGCAGCGGAATATCGGTCAAACATCCAACCGGGGTATAGAACTGGCTATCAGTGCAGGGATCATTAATAAAAAAGATCTGCAGTTAAGCTTCAATTTCAACGTGGGGATCAACCGTGCAAGAATTGATAAGCTGGATGGGGTAGATGAGCGGGCCTTTAACTCCAACTGGGCGGGCACTGATCTGAAAAGCATTGACGATTATAAGCTGATCGTAGGCCGCACCATTGGCCTGATGTATGGCTATGTTACGGACGGCATGTACACCGTAAATGATTTTGAATCTTATGATGCTGCTTCAAAAAAGTATGTGCTGAAGAAAGGCGTGCCGCAGCAGGACCTGGGCGGCATCAGTCTCCGGCCTGGTGTACTGAAGTTAAAAGACCTGGACGGCAATGGCGTTATTGACGCTGCGGACCGGGACATCATTGGCAGCGCGCTGCCCAAGGCTACAGGTGGTTTCGGACTGAATGCCGCTTACAAAGGATTTGACCTGAGCGCCTTCTTTAACTGGGTATACGGGAACGATGTGTACAACACGGGCAAGATCTCTTTCAATATGCTTTACAGGACTACTTATGGTAACATGTTGAATACATCCAATTATGATAACCGTTTCCATTATATCGATGAGAGCGGCAGGCTGGTAACAGACCTGAAAGAGCTGGCGGCGCTGAACCCTGATCCGAAGATATGGACGCCCTTCTCTATGGGAGGTGCAGCTCCCTATTTTCATTCCTGGGCAGTGGAAGATGGTTCCTTTCTGCGTTTGAATACGCTGACCCTGGGGTATTCATTGCCGAAGCATTTGATCTCTAAAGCTTATATGACGAAGTTCAGGATCTATGCTACTGTGTATAATGCCTTTGTATGGACCTCCTACAGCGGGTATGATCCTGAAGTGAGCACTACCCGGAACAGCGGTTATAACCAATTGGTACCGGGCGTGGATTATTCTGCTTTTCCGAAAAGCCGCTCTTATACAATGGGTGTAAATGTGACCTTTTGATCTTTTAGCAAGCCATTAACTGATAACAATGAAACGTCCTTTATATATTTCCGCCGTTATGATCTTCCTGCTGCAGATCTCCTGCAAGAAGTATCTGACATCCGATTCTGCTTCCCGTTTCCCTGAGGAATATGTTTTCGGCTCTGAATCAGACGCACAGAAAACGGTTTTCATGGTATATGCATTGTTCAACCAGGATGCTTTTACTTCGCGTGTATCCACCAATTTTGCAGGCAATACCGATGTGGAAGTGGGCAATTCCGTAGCGGCTTCACCGGATGGTGCAAGGCGTGATCTCTGGTCCTTTGAAGCCACTACATCCAACAATGACCTGCTGACTGTTTGGAACAATGCTTATAATGCCATCAACAAGGCCAATGAATGCGAATATGGCCTGACTACTGTCTCCCTGGCAAAGGATCCTAATAATGCTACGTACAACAACCTGTTGGGAGAAGTGAAGGCCCTGCGCGCCTACTGGTATTTGTTGCTGGTGCATCACTGGGGGGATGTGCCTTTCAGCACAAAGCCTTCCAGGGCCGGTGATAATCTCTACCTGACAAAGACCAGCAGGGATTCCATCCTTAGTTTCCTGATCAATGACCTGATCGCAATAGAGCCTAAAATGCAATGGGCTGATCAGTTGAACTATGGTATTGAGCGCATCAACCGGGAGTTTGTGATCGGACTGATTGCCCGCTTGTCTTTAATGCGTGGCGGCTATTGGCTGTACACGGATATGACCATGAAAAGGAAGGATGATTACCTGGAGTATTATAAGATCGCCAATACCTATTGTAAAAAGCTGGTGGATATGAAACCCAGGGAGCTGACGGATTATGCCACGGTGTTTATGAATGAGAACAAATACCTTAAACCGGTGGGCGGCGATATCCTGTACGAAGTGGCGTTTGCTCCGGGCTTTGGTGATGTAGGCTGGTGTGTAGGCGTGGCCGTAACAAATGGGATCAACTATCATTCCTTCGGCGCCACTACTATTCAAATGGCGTTGACGCCTACCTATTATCATTCATTTGATACAGCTGATCTGCGATTGCCCGTTACCTGTTCCATCATATCCTATAATGATACGCTGGCGCAGATGCCGACTGGTCCGACGGGTATTGCCATCAATAAATGGAACCGTATGCTGGTGCCTACTCCATTAGGTCCCTCATCGTCAAAAGGCACCAGTATCAACTGGCCACTGATGCGTTATGCGGATGTGCTGTTAATGCTGGCGGAGAGTGAGAATGAGCTGTACGGTCCGAACGGTACGGCCAGGGAAGCCCTGCGCAAGGTGCGTCGACGTGCTTTCCCACCCGCGCTGTGGGGAGAGAAAGTAGATAATTACATTAACCAGGTAGCTGGTGGAAAGAGCAGCTTCTTTGATGCGATCGTGAATGAACGTGCCTGGGAGTTGGGCGGAGAGTTTATCCGGAAATTTGACCTGGTACGATGGAATCTTTATGGGAAGAAGATCGCGGACACGCGGACAGCGCTTAATCACATGGGGCAGGATGCGATCGCAGGCATTGGGGCTTATAGCCATCTGCCGGATTATATCTATGCAAAAAGGAACAGCGATAAGAGCCTGAGCTTTTTGAACAGGTATCGTAAGGTGACGGGCGCTATTCCGGAGGAATACAATGTGAAGATAAGCTGGTTGCGTAATCTCTGGAATACTACTACTGATGGTCCGGCAAATTATACCCTGTGGCAGTGGAGAGGATATACGGATAACAGCGGAAATATGCCGCCGCGCTATATCCTGCCTTTGCATAGTTCTGTTATATCTGCCAGTCTGGGTACCTTAAAAAACGATTATGGTTACTGATATGAAAAAACTGATCGTCCTGCTTGTAATGGCCCTTGGCCTTTATACTTCCTGCAAAAAGAAAGACATCATGGAGCCAACACGGCTGTTCAGGCCTGTGATAGCCGGGGAGCTGCTTGCTGACTCCAATACGATCGTGGCGTCTTGGCAGAAGATCGCGGGCGCTACTGCCTATGAGTTTCAGCTAAGCCGCGATACTTTCCGGACGGTAGATCTGGCACTGCCCCTGGATACTAATAAGGCCGTAGTAAAAAAGCTGCTGTTTAACCAGCTGTACCAGTTGCGGGTGAGAGCGATAGCATCTGATACCGTGCTGAATTCAGGATGGTCTTTCCTGGGCGCTGTGAAGACCTTGTCTTCTATATTGAAGCTGCCTGCGGTGGATGATATTACTTATAATTCCGTGCGGGTGAAATGGACTTCTAAGGGAGCGGCGGTAACAGCTATCAAAATCATCAAGACGGCTGATAGTGCAGTGGTAACGGAAGTACCGCTGTCAGCAGGTGATGTGGCCAGTGAAAGTAAAGTGGTGAGCGGATTGGAAGCTTCCACCGGATATACCATCTTCCTGTATAGTGGCAAAGATGAAAGAGGCTATGTTGATTTTACCACGAAAGCGCCTTTCTCGGGTACAGTGATAGACCTGACATCCTTTACCGGGCGCCCAGGTGTACTGGCGGATACTTTACCGGTGATCCCTTCCGGCAGTACGGTGTTGCTGAAAAGGGGAGAGGTATACAATATTGCAGCTGCCATCCCTTTTAATAAGTCGCTTGTGATCATGAGCGCGCCGGACCTGGTGAATACCAGCCAGGCGAAGCTGTACTTCACCAGTAATTTCGATTTTGCAGATGGCGCTACTATTGATTCCATTGAGTTCAATGATCTCTATATGGTGAGTGACAGCTATAGCGGCCGCTATGTATTTAACACCAGTAAGAGCGCCAGTGTGGGTAAGATCAAGTTCATGAACAGCCGGGTAGAGATCTTCCGGGGCATGGTACGAATGAAGGAGGGGACGGCTACTGTCAATGACTTTGTGATCAATAACTGTATTATCGATAGCATAGGTAACTATTTTGTGTTGAATGTGAATACGGCTTCCTGTAAGATCAATAACATCTCTATTGTCAACAGCACTATTTATAAGGTAGAGGGTGTGATTGCCAGCTCGCAGAGTTCTTCATCTGTATTGATATCGGATTGCACTTTTAATGAAGCGCCGCTGGGCAACAGCAAGAATCATTATATCGACTATAATGCCAATGCTGTTACGGATGGCATTACGGTGAATAACTGCATTTTCGGTATCGGGAAAAGCAGTGGAGGGGCGATTACGGTGAAAGATGTGCGCGCTGCCGCAGGTACGGTAATTGGTACTGCTAACAATTACCGTACATCCGACCATTTAAGTGCAGGGAATGATTTTCCGTACATTGCTACCTATACGCGCCCAATTACGGAGCTATGGCAGGATGCGGCGCATGGGAATTTCAAAATTGCAGACAATGGATTCCCTGGCCGTAACAGTACAGGAGATCCCAGGTGGAGATAACATTCTTTTGAAAACCATAACACCTTGAACCATGTTATTGATGAGAATTAACCCGTTGGCCGGCTGCCTGGTAATGCTGCTGGTATTATTTCGCATGTCTGTGCTGCACGCACAGCAGCCTGCTTTCCCGGGAGCGGAAGGCGCGGGGATGTACACCACAGGTGGCCGTGGTACAGCGGCTACACCCACCACTGTATTTGAAGTGACGAATCTGCTGGATGATAATCAGCCGGGGAGTTTACGATATGCTTTAACCGCCAATGCGACCTATCGTACGGTAGTGTTCCGCGTTTCGGGCACTATTCATCTTAATTCCAGGCTGAGTATCAGGGCCAATACTACCATCGCCGGACAAACAGCGCCGGGGGATGGGATCTGTATAGCGGATCATCCTGTCAGCATCAGCGGGGATAATGTGATTGTACGGTATATGCGTTTCCGTTTGGGGGATAGATATCAGAAGAAGGTAGATGCCAATGGGAATCCTGGGGATGGCAGCGGGGGCGATGATACTTTCGGTGCATTGGGGCCGAATAATATTATTGTTGATCACGTGAGCGCCAGCTGGAGTAATGATGAGGTGCTTACTATTTACCGGGGTGACAACCTTACTATCCAGTGGTGTATGTTGTCGGAGCCATTGAACTATTCTTACCATTTTGAAACAGGGGATACAGATTATGAGCAGCATGGGTATGGCGGCATATGGGGCGCTAAAAGAGGGAGTATGCATCATAATCTTTTTGCGCATTGCAGAAACCGTAATCCGCGTTTTGCGGGAATCAGTACTTATACGCCTAGTACGATTGGAGTGGAGAATGTAGATTTCAGGAACAATGTGATTTACAATTGGGGGATTAATACGGTATATGGTGGTGAAGGCGGGAATTATAATGTGGTCAATAACTATTATAAATACGGGCCTAATACAGGGAATGGCGTGAAGTACCGCATCTGCAATCCGAGCAGCAGCGCTACGGTAGCGGTTGGGAAGTGGTATGTGAATGGGAACTATGTGGATGGATCGCCGGCGAATACGGCGGATAACTGGGCAGGGGTGAGCACGGCGGATCCGGCGGCGGCAAAGGCTTTGTCGGCTTTTGATCTTGGTTATGCAGTCAATACGGAAGCGGCAGTAGATGCGTTTGCATCGGTGATGCAGGGTGCGGGGTGTTCACGGCCTAATCGTGATACACTAGATCAGCGGATTGTGGAGAATGTACGTAACCGGACGGGCAGGATCATAGATGTGCAGGGCGCTTATCCGCATGGAACGCCGTATGACCAGACGGTAGGGGCATGGCCTGCGCTGGCTTCATTGCCTGCGCCGGTGGATAGCGATCATGACGGGATGCCGGATAGTTATGAGACGGCACATGGTTTGAATCCTAATGATGCGGCGGATAGAAATGGATATGCATCTAACGGGTATACGAACCTGGAGAATTATTTGAATGGGTTGACCATGGCAGGCCAAGGCAATGATATAGTTGTTAAATAGACAAGGAAAGCATAATGAAAACAAATGACTGATACATTGCGGACAACAGTTAAAGTTATAAACTGGGATGTTTGATCAAATTATCAAACGAAAGCGTGAAACATGTTCCTTCGCCCTCCTCTGATTCCACTTTTATACCTACATGATCTGATTGAAGGATCTCGTATGCTGTTGACAATCCAAGGCCCAATCCACCCTGTTTATTGGAAAAATAAGGCCTAAATATATGCTTCAAATCCTCCCTACTGATGCCGCATCCATTATCTTTGATCTGTAGGATATATTTGCCGTAAATTGATTTTGTAACCAGCTCCAGTATTCCTTTTTCCGGAGTCATCGCATCAATGGCATTGATAATAATATTCGTCAATGCAATTTTCATTCTCAGCCTGTTCATTCCTATTTTACAGTCTTGTGTATCGTAATCTTTCCTGACCGTAATATTTCTAAGGATGATCCGGTCCCCGGCTATTTCAAGCACGTTATCCAGCAGTTGATGGATGGAATGTTCTTCTACCGGTGCTTCATCCGCCTGTTGATATTTAAGCAGCTCAGTTATCAGGTCGTTAATTCGCCTCGAGCTGCGCATAATAATATCCAGGTATATTTTCAGGTCATCGTTCTTTATCAGGGATTCGAGCATTCCAACTGAGAAGTTGATATTGGTCAATGGATTCCGGATTTCGTGCGCCAGGCCTGGTGTCAATTGGCCTCGTGCGGGGGGAGGAAGAAGAGAATTATGATTATTGGTATCTACGGTCGAGTTGATGTGAGCGGAAAAGTCAGCATATAAATCGTGATTAGCTACTGTTCTGGTGTTGGTGTCAGGGGTGAATGTTTCCATTTTCAGGGCTTTGATTACAGGTAAAGATGAACATATTTACTCCACAACCGTTATATGATGTTCTGAATTAGTTATGTAATTCACACATTAACATTAACACTAATGCTGATATTGTTATCAATGATTCACATAAGGGTGTGAACGGTTAATCAAGGGCCCTGCCCCGGAGCAATTTTAGTACGATGGCAATAACTGCGATAATGAGCAGGATATGAATAAGGCCGCCGGCGGCATACCCGAAGAATCCGATTGCCCATATAATTACCAGTCCAAGGGCAACGAAATAAAGTAGATTTCCCATAATATTTTTTTTAATACGCGTTGTAAATAAAGATGTGCTTACTCATACCCGCTTTTAATAATCGTTAAGATCATTTTAAACCGTCCGTTTGGCAGTATGGAATTGGGCGAATGTGCGGGTATGATAATACCCTGGCCAGATTCAAGGTAATTTGACACGCTGTCTATAACAATCTCCGCTTTGCCTTCAATGATCTGGGCAAAAGTGTCAAAGGGGGAGATCTTCTCTGTTAATCCTTCCCCGCTGTCAAAAGACATAATGCTTATATTGCCTGTTGATTTTTTAATAATCGTTTTGATTACTACTGCATTGGCCATATATTCAATGATCTCAACAATGATGTGTGCTCTTGATTTTTCCAGTTCGGAATTGTCCGGTTTCTCGTTTATATCCTTGCGATCCATGATCTGAAATTTGCTGGCTTATTTTATGAGTAGTCAATACCAATAACAAAGGTCCGGTTTCTTTTGCCGGTAAGTGTTACACAACCTCATAAATAAGTTACATTATTCACACATCGTCGAGCATGAAGCGTCTTTTCTCTTTGAGCTGTTTGAAATGCGAGGGGGTGAGGCCGGTCACTTTTTTAAACTGGGCGGAAAGGTGTGCTACACTGCTATAATGCAGCTGGTAAGCGATTTGGGTAAGGCTAAGCTCATTGTACACCAGCAATTCCTTTACACGTTCAATTTTGTGTGCGATAATGAATTTTTCAATGGTAATGCCCTGTACTTCTGAGAAAAGGTTGGCGAGATAGGTATAATCGTGTTGTAGTTTTTGGCTTAAAAATTCAGAAAAGTTGATGGTTAATGGCTCTTCTGTGTAATGGACCAATTCAATGATAACATTTTTGATCTTCTGGATCAATACACTTTTTTTGTCATCCATTAATTCCAGGCCCCATTTCAACAGTGCCACCTTGATCTGCTCGTGCAGCTCAGGTGAAACATTTTCCGGTACTTCCGCTTCGCCTAATTCTACCGTCGTGTAATGCAGCCCCAATTTTGTCAGTTCTTCTTTTACAACCATTTTACAGCGGATGCAGACCATATTTTTTATATACAGTTTCAAGGGACTTATTTTTTATACCTATGTGACGGATAGAGCAGGATAGCATGCATGCCCGGACTATGCTGGCGGTGTCTGTATAAATATAGGTATAAATTTCCTTATCCGGTTATTTCATTTCAATTAAAAACAGATGAGTAAGGGCCTTTGCCAGGTAAGTTTACTTTAACCCCGCTAAATGTTCATACCTTTGTATAGCAAGAGCACCTGCAAAAATTAAAAGAACATAAAATGGACAACAATATTGATAGTATAAATGACCTGAACAATTCAAAAGATGAGCAGCTGAAGAAGCTGCATCAGCTGGTTGAAGATGCTATTAAAGAAGAAAAATTAATTGTTGACCAGCTACAGCACCCGGTAAAAGAAATCTTAACCCCCGGACAACAACTTTCCGACGGCGTTGCATTATTTGGCGGCAGTTGGAAGTTTATTATCCTATGCGGGATCATTTTAGCGCTTTGGATCTTCTTCAATACTGTTATTGTGAAGAAAACGGCATTTGACCCTTACCCTTTTATATTGCTGAATTTAGTGCTTTCCTGTGTTGCCGCTTTACAGGCTCCCATTATCATGATGAGCCAGAACAGGAAAGAGAGTATAGACCGTAAGCGAGCTGAAAATGATTATCTCATCAATCTGAAAGCAGAGATCGAAATACGAAACCTGCATCAGAAAATGAACCTGCTGATGGAAGAACAACTCCGGAAGTTGTTGGAAACGCAATCTGTAGAAATAAAGCTTTTACAGGACTTGCATGAAAAGTTTGATAAGCAGAAGCAGTTAGCATAAACAATTTGGTTACACCTGCTGCTTTATGATTTCCCGGACTTCTGTTTTTTTCCAACCCTGTTAAAAGTGGAATCGCTAATGCCCATATATGAGGTCCGATATTTTTGGGGCACCCGCTGAATAAGTTCCGGTCAGACCAATTAGTCACATATTATAAATAAATACCTATAAATGTAGTTGATTAATATAAAATTGTCGATTTAAAAAATCGAATTCGAAGTATTAGTTGTAAAGGGGCTACCTTTGTAAAATGAAGATATCAGTTATTTCCCGCCCAAGAATGCAGTTCACCCGTGATCATGAATGGATTGATTTTAATGGAACAGTTGGTTTCGTAGGTGCCTCCATCTTTAAACTAAAGGGTTTAGAAAAGGTCGATAATATAAAATGGTATAATCGTAAAGGCACGATTGAAAAAGGCACTTTGATAGCTGAAATCCGTTCGGATAATAATGTCATCCCTATCCATGCTCCTGTAAAATGTAAATTTTTAGGTCAGAATCAGAAACTGAATGGCAATCTTAACCTGATACTGGAAAGCCCGCAGGATAATGGATGGATGTTTTTTATCACGCCTTCAAAATTCCTTAATAACGACCCGCTGCTTTCGATGGAAGAGTATCAGCAGTTTATTCGCACGGAAGAGGCTTATAGTGCTCAATGACAGCAACCCTGATAATTTAAACATAGGATTAAAGCCGCATAGATCGCATGATTTACGCGGCTTTTCTGTTTCGTAGCCTATGAAACCATTGCTTTTTTGTGTTAGTAGCCGCAAGCATAATGCATCCGGTACTTTACGATTTTCTGGCCTTCTGTTTTTTTGCGGTCCTGTTGAAGGTGGAATTGCTCATGCCCATGTACGATACCCAATATTTTTGAGCGATCCGTTGTTTAAGTTCCGGCTGTTTTTCGATGAGGTACTGATACTGTTCTGCATTTGTTAATCCCAATAGGTCGATTGTCCGTTCGTAAAACATGATGTGGTAGTGCCACAAGAGCTTAAGCGCCATTCCCTGAAAGGCTGGAAATTCATCGCAAAGCAATTCGTAGTGCTCACGGGATAGGCAGATCACAGTTGTGTCTTCCATCGCTTCAATGTATTCTTTGGCAGGGGTTTGCCGCATAAAGCTGCCTGGCGCAGAGGCCATGCTATTTTCTGCCATAAACCAGATATTGACTTGCTTTTTTTTACCCTTGATGATATAAGACCTTAAAAGGCCCGTTTTTACGAAATAGATGTAGCGGCATACTTTCCCTGCTTCCAGCTCGGTATGACCTTTGGGCAGATTTTTTACAAAAATGTACTGGCTAAGTCTGAGGATAAGGGATTCCGAACAGGCGTTGTAAGCCTTTAATAGCGCAATTACAAATTCCATCATATGGTTAAATTTTGAGTGGTTAAGCAATGGTTTTCACAGGCTATACGAATATATGTAATTTCTGTTCTCCAAATAATCAATGCATTGCTAAATCTTATGAATAGTGACTAGGGTTCACTAAGACTCCAGGAAGCTTCCAGGAAAGTTCCAGGAAGGTAAGACGAAGATTGCACGAGGAGTGGACGAGGACTCCACGAGGAGCTGAGGAGGAAAAGACGAGGAGTGCACGAGGATGGCACGACGTTTACGGGGCTTGAACTGAAGGGGGACGATCACAGTTCAGGCCCTGGAGCATGCTGGCCCGTGCATATCCGTTATGACATATCCAGAAAGGGGCGGATCTCCGATTCGGTCATGTGTACGTATGATGCGAATTCGGCGACGGAAACAAATGCGCCCGGCGGTTTGCCGAGATCCTCCCTGATATTCTGCAGCAAACGCTGTGCTGCACGCCGTTTGAGGCCAGTAATGTTAATCACGTCTTTTGGGAAGACAACGATCCTTTTAGGTGCTTCTCTTTTCATACTAAAAGTTGATTTTATACTGTTTGGTGCATTTTGCGTCAAATGTGATATAAAAGGTCTTTTGAGGTCAAAACAGGTCGTCGAATTTTTACCGTGTGCCGATGATATTTAGTATTGCAGTATTGAATTCAATTTAGTTCCTACTGCAGAGGATTTCATCATGATGAGGGTTTAAACGGTGTGTACCCGAGAACATACCGCACAATCATCATTTTTAAATCAATTTTTATCATGGCACAGGAAAAGAAAAGTAAGATGGCGGAACGTATCAAAACCGACCCGCTATTCTTCAGAACCCGCCAAACGATGGCGGAATTTCAAAGGGCGGGAAAAGCCGCCAAGCTTTTACTCGACGCGTTGCGTCCGGCCGGCTTCAATGCGCGGGATAAGAGCTTGTTTGCGCGGCTTAACGGCCAGATGTTCAATGTTATTAAAACCGATGCTGTTCACAAACGCGGCGAGCGGACCGTTGCCGATGGAGACATGGACCTGATCAGGGGATTCAATTTTAACCGAAACGGTATACTGTCTTCCCTGCTGTTCATTCAGCCCACGGCAAGCATTGACCGGGTTACCGGCATCATGAAGGTAGAGCTGCCCAGCATTATCCCGAATGAAGCAATGAAGGCGCCTTTGAACGCGACGTATTTCAGGATCGCGTGCGCGGCTGCCGAGATTGACTTTGTAGCGGGTACTTTCAACACCGTACAGGCAATTACGGAGCCACTGCCTTTTAACGGTGAGCCTACGGCGGCTATCAGCCTGTCCGGCAATGTTACTGCCAACAGTACCAAATGGCTGGTGCTGGCTGCCGGGATAGCGTTTCACGATGAAACGAACGACGGGGCTGATAAGTTCCCGAGCGGCAAGTACAATGCACTGTCTGTATTGGCAGTGAGCAAGCCTGGTGCATAAGCGGGAATGGTTGTTTGTCTGCCGGGGGCAGACAACATGACCGCCGGTGATCAGCGCCGATGCCAACTGAAGAAAGGGGTGTACCAATACTGGTACACCTCCTTTTTTGCCCAAACCTGTGGGCTGTTGATCGTCCCCCATTCAAGTTCTTTTATCGGTACCGGTTTGTGGAAAAGCGATGAGATTGAACATTTGTCGCATGCGGCTGCGGATACGGTTGCCGTAACGTTCTTCGAGCCCTGAGCTGTCTAAATTGGTAGTGGCGTGTGTGATCATGCCGTGTTCCATGAAAAGATCATAGCGTAACAGCAGGATCTCTGCGATGGAATTGCATATCGTACCATACCAGGGAACATTGCCTTCGAAGCCAAGATCGTCAAAGCAGACGGTGCGCGGTTGATGTGTATGCATGTTGAAGGACCTGGAAGTGTAGCGGTGGATGACGTCGTAGCCTTCGCCCGCGAACTCCAGGGCAATCTGCGTGGTGGGCCTTAGCAGGAAGGCGCGCTGCGGATCGCAGATCCTTCGCATGATGTTCATGATGGCCGTTTTGCCACAACCGACGGGGCCAAGGAGCAGGAGGCCTTTCTGCAGGTTGATCCCTTCGTGTTCGGCTATGGCTTCGTCCATCAGGAACCAGCAGAGGAGCTTTAGTATGACGGGCCTGTCTTCATCCGCGATACTGAAGCGGGGGCCGTAGAGGCATTTGCCGGTGGCGGTCACCGTATCGAGCGCGGCGGCGTAGTCATAAGGGCTTTTTATAGTCTGTGTTGGGTGGGACATGGAGGTGGTTTGTTCCGCGGGAGTTTCCTGGTTTTTCATTGGGTTGGTGGTTAAAGTTCTTTGCATAATTCATCCATTTTTCGGCGGCGGCGTGCCAGTTTGTAATCGGCGTTTTTCCGCCTAATTTCCAGCCGATCGCTTCGTAGTGGTTAAAGAATAAGGGAGCTTCGTTTGCAGGGAAGCCAGCCTGTTTAAAATGCGTCTGGACTTCTTCCAGGGAAGGGGTGGAAGTTTTCGCGGCGCGGGGTGTAGCGGTTTGATATTCCTGATTGGTTTGTAAAGAGGAATCTGGCGGGTGCGTTTCTCTCTCTCTGTTTACATTATAGATAGACGTTTTATTATAGTGGCCTGAATTTGGTACCGGGGGATCTGAAGAAAAATTCGATTCGGGGACCGTACCGGACCCTGTTTCAGGCCTGTTTTGAGGACCGGTGCCGGGGCTCTCTTCATTGTTTTGGGCAAAGAGCGGCAGCTGGGGCTCGATACCGTTAGGCGGCATCAGGGAAAGGATACTGACCTTGGGCCGGTGGTACTTATGCAGCGCCGGGGAATAGATGATATAGCCGCTGAGGTGAAGCTCTTTGAGGCAGCGCATATAGCTGTCTTTTGAGCGGAGCCCGCTGAGCAGCATGACCCGTTCCCGGATAAGGGGGAAAGGGTTTTCGAAACGGTGGTAGTTCCAGCAGTGGAACAGGGCGAGATAAAGGCTGATATGGCGGGAGGTGAAATGAGGCTCCCTGGACAACCGCGCGTAGAAGCGGTTGAAGTGGGTGATGAAATTCATAAGTGGTTAAATTAATCTTTAGACGTTAATAAAGATTTATGGTTAGTTAGTACACTCTCGTTGGCTAAGTTATGGTAATGAGAAGTTAGAATGGCATTTTGAGAAAAATGTTCTCATTTGACAATATTTTGAAAGGAGGGAAGGGGGAGGATTGGAGGGTGGGGGACGGGGTTAGAAATCGGATAGCAGTTTGGAGACGGGGATTTCGAGGCCCTTGGCGAGTTTGATAAGGGTGGTGATGGCGAAGTTCTTTTTGCCGTTTTCTATCTTGGAAATGCCTCCTTCACTGATGCCGGTGAGGACTTCAAGCTCTAAAAGGGTAAGTCCTTTTTTGATACGGGCCTGGCGTATGGTTTGTCCGATTTTAATTAGTATTTCGTTAGTCTCATTCTCCATTGGGACAAGATGAAAGAATTATTCAAAAAAAAACTTGCTCGATCGAGCAAGATGTAAAAAAAAGTTCTACATTCATAATATTAAAATCCATTGTTAATGAAAGCGAATGACGGAATAGTTTATAGTGGCCCGTTAGGGCAGCAGCTGAAAGAGCCGATGGCGGTGATAGAAGAGTTTTGTGAGTGGGCGGATAAGGAGACGGTGAAGGAGCAGATGTGGGATTGGTTGATGGCAGCGATGGGGGCGAAGTATGCGGGGTATGAGGAGGCAGGGAAGAGGTGGGAGTTGTTGTTTTTGTATAGGAGATTGGAAGGGTTGGTGGATGCGGTGTATAGGGTGGGGGAGGGGGCGTGATGTTTTTTTAATTTCGTCAAGTAAGGAAGAGTTTCCAATTAATTCCCGTACAGTGGATTTCAAGACCGGTTGATACGTGATTAAAAAATCATTGCTTTATATGAAATGTTAGTTTTTTTGCAGCAGCCTTTTTATTGATACTTGAATGTTTTAAAAGACTATAGAGTATACGAAATATATGACGGAAGCAACCGAAAGTACAATCGAGATCAGATCCAACGACAAATTGCCCTTGGAAGAGAAAATTAATAAAGTAATCCTAGAGATAACAGGTAAAGAATTTTACTATCGGTATAGCCACAAATACGAGGCCATAGTAAATTCAAAAGAGGTACGAGATGAAATTTGTACACAAAATTACTCTCTAAATTTGCCCGCAATTTTTAATTATAATAATACAATTTTTCATTGTCGCGATTATATTAATTATTATTCGTCCGATTTATTCGAGGCGTGTAGTTTCGAAAAAAAATTAGTTACCAATTGGTAGAGATAGGTGGCATCTTGAAGAAGTTCTAAATATTACTCCCGATGTCAACCTATTACCATCTTTTGCAAAGTGGTAAATTTTCATTGTCGGAAGAGCGGCTATTATGGAGAAGTATTTATTTTCCGATTACAATTTTCTAAAGGAAATTGCGAAAGTAACATGCTGTATTTCACCAGATAAAAATGTAAGTGGTTGTTATATAATTCGTTAAGTTAGAAAATAAGGCGCTAAACATTGGTGTTTCTTAAGTAAATTTGAGCGGAATTTAACTTGTATTGGAACAAGATCTTAAATTGAATTAATGAAATTGAAAAGAAGGAATAAAGGACACATATTTAATAATTTTTGGCCTACGCCGAAAATAAGAAGCGTAGGTTTTTTTAGCGATTCCTCAATATATGCGGAGGTAATACACCTTTCGTCTCAATTAGAATATTTTACGAAAGTTGATTTAAAGAAACAGTTGGTTAATCATGTAAAAGGTCTAACATTTAAGGGGTCAATTAGTGACACTGCTATAGATAATTTGGTGAAAGAGCTTCAGATGTTTGGGTGGATAGGCTACTATTTTGCTAAAGGATTTGGCAATATAGAATTAAACTTCAACTATAATAACAATGCATTATTTTACTCTGTAACTGAAGAAGGAAAACGAACTCTGGAATTATTTCAAAAAAACAAGAGTTTGTTTTATGAACAAGTGGCTTCGGAATTGTTTAAACTTTATACAATTCCAGGATGGTTTATACAAAGGCTATGGGATCTTAATATGGACGGACAGGGTGAAATAGTTATTCCGTCTCCTGTTAAAAAATGGAACCCGCAAAGTAAAGACTGGCATGATAATGAGTGGAATAATGAGCTGGATGAGCAAGTAGATATTACCTATAGCATTATTGATAAGCATCTTTCTAAAGCATTTCCAATCGACTTTGAAGATTGGAAATCAGGTATTATAAAAAAATGGACTGACTTTGGATCCGCAGAGCCAAGAAGGAACGAGTTGTCGATTGAGCATGTATACACGCCTAGAAAAAGACTGGCACTTGCAATGAAGGATAGTTCGATTAGGATGATATTTAAAAATGCTAATCCCCGGACATTAGAGAATGATTTTTTGGAGGATAAACCTCCACTTCAACCGAGGACGTATTCATATTGGTGTACAAGATTAGAAGAAATTGGGTTGTTAAACTATACTGATTATAACCCCATTATCCCAGGTCGAATAATTTATCCTGTTGGTAAATACAAAAACCGGCTGGAGAAAAATTTATCTCCTGACTTTAGACATATTGAAAGTATTTTCAATACAAGAGATGAAATACTGTTTATTTATAGACCGAAATGGGAGAGGATTAAAATAATGTTTTTTGAAACGCTTTACGAAGAGTATAAAAGAATATATTTGAAAGTGAAATCTTTGTATATATCCGTACAAGATTTACGAGATGAGGTTTGTAGAGTTCTTAGGCTGAGTGGTTTTCTTTTTGATCAATTTCTTAATATTGCAGTATCTGAAGCTTTAGTTGGCCTGAGCAGTTATAGAATCTCAATAGAGACTGATATTAGAGAAGATCAGCTCAAAACTTTTCAGCGTAGGCCAGTTTACTTATCGGGAAAGATTGTATCATTAATCGCAATCACTAATAAATGAGAAAATTATGGGAATAGGCATAAGGGTTGTAGATAAAAAGGAAACAAAAAGTAATCGATATGCCCCATTGGGATTCACTAGAAATCCTTTTCCAAGAAAACCGAGTGTTAATATAAATAGCTCGGATGACCGAGAAAATGGAAGTATTTACATACCAGATCTAAGGCTGACAGAAATTGATAGTTTTAAAAAGATAGTTGTGCCTCAAAAGAATGGCCAAGAGACAAAGAATATCTCTTTTTTGATGGATTACGCCACACGTCAAGGGAGGGGTATTGGAAAAACATCATTTCTTAACTATCAACATAAGCAAATCAATAAAGATCTAGGAGATGATATATCTCAAGGAGGGGAAGTATTATTTGCTGTTTATGCAAGTCCTGTTCCAGGGGATGTATATAAAAAGTTTTGGAATTTTACTAAACTTATTATTAAGTCAATAATTGACCAAAATCTATTTAGCATTGCAATTTGTAGATTGAGGGTTTTGTCGAAAGAATTGCCTTCCGATATTGTAGAAAAAGTGAGCGACAAAGACATTTTAGAGACAATCGGATCTGATAGATGGTTAATGGAAAATGGATTCAGAAATATTCACGAGCTTAACTATACTGTTCGAAGAAATCTGGAATCCAAAGGAGTTGATTCCAAACTTTCCGAGAGAGCTGCGAGATTCGGTACCGTTGCAGCCGATTTCTCCAAATATTATATTGAGCCCATGTCGGATACAGAATGGAAAAAAAGAGCTAACGAAATGTTGTTTAATGACTTCGTGACAGTGTTTTCACAGGCAGGTTTTACAAAGGGTATAATTCTGTTTGACGAATTAGAGAAGATAGTGCAACCACAAAATTCCCAAGATCGAAGGAGCTTTTGTGAGGAATTACGTTACTGGTGCATCGATGGTGATAATAATAATGCAATAAATTCATTTTTTAATGTATTACTTGTAATTCATCCATATATTCAAGAATTGTTAAATCCGCATTGGGCAGCTTCAGGACTGGAAAGATTTTCCTCACTTGGTGGGCATTTTGATGACATGTCTACGGTGTTTTTTACTCCGATTAAGGAAGAACAGGCCATCCCTCTGGCGATCGAATATATGAAGAACTCTAGGGCAGACACGAGTGAAGACATTTCACCATTTACGAAGGACGGCTTAGAAGATGCATTAATTAAATCATTGAAGGTGCCGGGGAAATTCCTGAGCTTTCTACATCAACTGATTGAAAAAGCTATCGATGATAAATGGCAGGTCATCGACAAAGCAAAAGTTAATGCTTTGTCTCTTTCAAACCTTTCAGTAGACCTCCAAGATGAGGGTGACAATTCCACTAATACTATAAATGATCCCAAAGTAAAGTTATAATATCCATGTTTACCTACTTTAATCCCAAGTTGTTACAAAAATTACTTAATGGAGAGAATTTAGACCAAAACTTATATTTTATTGGATCTGTTGGAGATGTTTATCTAGCTACTGATTCGTGTAAAGAAGGTTTAGGTTTTGCAGAATTTGAAAAGCTGTTTTCTTCTGTTTGCCTTCTAGATGATCATGTCAATTTTCATATCCAGGAATTGGGAAAGGTTGAATTACTTGAAGGCATGTTTAATACCGGTCCAGAAGGAGACGTGACATTGGATGAGGAAGTGACAAATATTATTAAATCACCTCATTACACGATTAATTACATTGCCCTTAAACCAAAGGAGAATATTAGTTTTTGGGATCATGACGTTTTACAACAAATGATCGATTGGTATAATGATTAATGATTTAGTATTTGATACTCATATACTGTCTGAGTTTATTTGGCAGTATTTTACCAATGACCTCAGAGGCAACGGTCTGCTGGCAAGGAGTAATATCATAACAGACGAACGCCAAAAGGCGATAAATGACATTATTTTAGAGTATAATAATGAAGGAACCTTTTCTAAAGGACTGATAATTACATCAGCCTTCAGTGTAATTGAAATTGCCCGAAAGTTTGATATTATCGCTTTTCAGAAATTTACAAGTAGTCAATTCAAAATATTTTTAGAGGAGCTGCCAGAATACTTTCATATTGCTCCACTAGAAAAAGCATTAAGTTTTCATTTACATAAGGTCCCAAAAGTCGTTTACGACGGAAGCACGCAAAAGCCGATTGAACTTCCTGATGCCATACATTGCGCAACTTATTTTTCCAGAGATTCAGCAACATTGATCACAAACGACGCTAGAATCAAGAGAATAGAGAATATTAACTGCTTATAGCGGGAAAATGTGACGTTTTATTTCAAATATTACTCCGATTTTTGAAACTTATTACTTATATAACTGCTAATTGTTGGTCCCATACCGTTATAAGTTTTTTTTGTACACTATATCAAAAATAGTTCCAGACAATACATGCTTTTAATCATCAATCCCAAAAAAAAATAATAGATGATATCTATAATGCAAAAATTTAGCGCTAAACAATCCAATAGCTATACAGGAAACCCAACCTAATTATCGGATAAGGGGCATGATTTAAGCTAATGAATAAGGGGCAAAAGAAGCGATAGCCAATTGAGACTGACAAAGGCAACAACAACGCCGCAAGCATTTTTAAACCACAACTTATATGCTTTATTTTGACGAAGCCGGAAATTCCGGCGATAACCTCCTAGATGAAGATCAACCTTGTTATCTACTACTTTCTCACAACTTCTCAGAGAAAGAATCAATGGAAATACTAAAACCATTATTAGAAATCTCAAAAGCAAATGAACTTCATTTCAAAACAGTAAAAAAATATAGTTCCCGACAGAATGTACTGCTCGAATGCTTTAACAACCCAGTGATAGCTCCTGGGCGAGTTCACTATTATGTAGCCCATAAACCGTTCATGGTAACAATCCACATCGTCGATCGATTAATTGAGCCCGTAATGTACAATCTAGGTATTGATATGTATAAAAATGGCCTTAATCTTTCAACTGCTAATATCATTTACCTTCTAGGAACAAATAAATGGGATTATGAGCTATTTAAACAACTAGGCATTTCATTTATTCAATGGACTAAGACAGCGGAAACCAAGGACGGAGAGGCTTTTTATGCTGTCGTTGAGGCTTTGTACAACAAAACAAGTAAAGAAGATGGACTGGAATTAATTGAAATGATATTAACAAGTCAATATCAAATGGAAGATATTGCCAACTGCTTTGAGAAATTTGCGATGGACGCGACTCTTTCATGCCTAGTGGAGCATTGTCACTATTGGTCAGGTATCTACAGTGATCCGTTCGAAATCACTTGTGACAATTCAAAACAAATTGATCATTGGCGTTCAATGATCCAATACTTAAATAGGCTTCCTGCAACCGAGGTTGGCTTTGGCTCAAGAAAACATCGTTATCCACTACAAATAAAATCGCTCCAAACTGCAGATAGTACCGCAAGTATCCAATTGCAGCTTTCTGACCTTATGGCATCTTATATAAACCATTATTTTATAAATCTCATTAAAAATCAACCATCGGATTTTTCAAATGCGATTTTGAATACAAGGTTGTCAGAAATTATAGGGAACCAAATGTGGCCAAGTACTAACGTAACCCCGGAATCTCTTAATATGACCGATACGAGCGGGCAAAACCCATTAGATTTTCTAGCTGATAATGCCCAAAGAAATCCAGAAGAATATGCAAAATTAAAACGGAAGAGGCGAAGGGATTCAAATCAAGGAGGAAATTAAACGATTAAATTTTCGATGGAAGAGGTGAGAAATCTTTCCTCTGGCGTATGTTTCAAGATAATCGGGGGACTAACCGATATGCTTATAGACAGTATAGAGGTAAACTGGTTTACCGGAGTTCTTCTACTGCATGGTGTACTCAAGACATGGTAGTCTGAAGTGCCATAGTGCACTGCCGAACCTTTTCATTCCAGCAGACTATCACATTTTTTTGTGATCAATTTTTTTTATCTGGTTCTATCTAATTATATTATAAAAATTGTAGCAATAACATCTAATTAACTATTAGTACTGTTTAATACAGTTCCTTTGTAGGAGTAAAATTTTTAATTCAATAAAAATCGACAATATGTCCACAGAACACAACTCAAACTCATCGTCTAGCTCATCATCCGGTGCATCTTCAAGCTCAACAGTGATGCCACAAACAACCCTACTTCCATTGAATAATGTTGGTATAGTAACTTTTTTGGACGCTATTGATAAATATACGATACCAGATATTGAGAAACTTCGAGAAATTGCGATTCAAAGTGAACAAGCTGATAATGATAGAGCTCCCAATGACCGATTATTTGGCTCACAAAGGTGTACGACTGCATTAGCAAGCCTTTGTTTTGCCACTATTGAGCAACTTGGATTGGCACTTCGCTATGATTTTGCCAACGCCGTGAATCCTGAAAACGTTGTAAAAGACGCGCTGAGGTCGGGTAATGTAAAAAATGCTGAGTCCTTCTTCAATTACGCTCGGGTAACAGGGCTCCCTTTGGTCGATTCGAGTTTACTAAAGGCTGTATACATCCTATTTCGGAATAAAATTACTCATAATCTATTTCCCAAACACAATCTGGGTGTATGCCAAAACGAAACAAATAATTTAACCTCTTTGATAATAACAATAAACGGAATCCGAAGTCTTAACGTTAATTGTCTCGCTAACTATGTTCTGCAAGTAATTCCTGCGTTACGTGTTGCCGTTAACCAGCCCGGAAATTTTTTGTTTGTAAATATGGTCGCTAACAACCTAACCGTCATTGATCAAGCGGAGGAAGCTATTTTGAGAGAAGAGTATTTAAAAACACGTCCCTCATATCCTAATCTACAGAACGAATTAAGGACAATTCTTCCCCTATTTCAGTTCTAACTCCTAGCTATTGAGGTTTTTTTTATTGGTGTTATGGAAAATTAATTTTACTGCATCTTACTTTATATGTAATATATTATGAGGGGCATAAGAATAATTCTCGTGAGCGTGTTGCTCTTATTTAGTTATCAAGGTACCGCACAAAATAAACTATTTCGCAAACCCTGACATAGAAGAATGGCAGCGGCTGACGATTTCTCTTGGCAAGCTGTCATACTATAAAACAAAGGGAAGACAGTTTCCTTATTTCAATGTAATTGGGTCTGGAATAATAGCGTATGTAAAACACAAGAAGCATGGAACTATTCCTGTTATTATAACGGCGAGGCATGTGATACAACTGGGTAGCTCTATCTTAGATACTATTAGAGTACGGTTTTCCTGGGAAAGCGATCAATCTGTATTTAAGAATCGAGGTTATAGGATCTTATTGAGGGACAAAGAAGATTACAATTTGATTTTATTGCCAGACACTACCATTGATCTTGTCTGTATTCCTATCGTTCCTCTATTAGACAGTCTCCATAGAAATGCAGTAATTGAGATGATGCGATACAATTATTTTGCTACAGACGAGGATTATTTTGAAGGCAGAGATGTATATGTACTGGGATATCCCGGGAGTGTAGGAGCTAGTTATTGGATTAGGGGCTTACTAAGAAAAGGAATAATATCTTGGTTGCCGTCTAGAAATATTGAAGGCGAAAAGTTTTTAATAGACTGTAATATATACCGTGGTAGCAGCGGCGGACCTGTGTTTAGTTTTGCCCGCAGGGGATCTGTGGCACTCGGTGCAGACACAGCACTTTTTAAGAAGAGGTTCTTTGGTATTGTTACACAAAGGAGGCTTAATTACAATGATGTGTACAGCAAGTCCTCCAAAAACGAGATACTGGAGAAAAACTTAACATTTCTAGCTCCAGAATCGATTGCAGTTGGAGTAGTGGAGCCGGCAAAAAACGTTTTAGCTTTGCTAAAACACGCAGAGGAAATATTAAATAGATATGAATTGTAGGCTGTAGAAACACCGATTAAAGATTGGGTAGATCATCATAATTTTGGGGCGTTAATACGCGCTGATCGTACGGGTCCGTCCTATACAAGCTATTCACCGGCCAATACTCCAGTGCTCCCGATGGCATCTCATAGTCACAAATCCTTTGTATATCCAAATCCGTTAGCGCTGGATTCAACCACTCCCTTTCCAGCTCCTGGGTCAACATTAACGGCATACGGTAGGGATTATCTCCTGAATTATGTATTCCCCGCATTATTTCATTCCCATTACGAATAAGTATCGCAAACGTCCCTACCAGCTCACCATCAGAATTAGGGGTATGAGAGTAATTGAATAGACCGGGGAGTAAGAAAACTTTACGGTCACGAAGCTTTATATGATACGGCACCTTCTTCTTCCAGCCCACATCCCTGAACTCATAAAACCCTGTCGCCGGTACCAGGCAGCGATTCTGCCGTATCCGATGCCAGTAAGATTTTGTATCTCCAACCACTCTTTCACTGCGGACATTCAACATCCACATGCGTTCTTTTTTGAGATTCTCCATCTTCATATACGGAGCAATCACGCCCCATTCAAATTTCTTCAGCTTTAGCTGACCGCCTTCGTTGGTGATCACCGGCCATTGCGGATAAGATTGTCCCACCATGTGATAAGTGGGCCTGAAGTCAATATCTAAAGGTACAGTACCTAGTTCCGGTAAGAGATCATAGATAGAGGCGATGTCCGTGGAAAATGATAAATGATAACACATATATTAGTATTTCTCTATTTCATCAAGCTTTACCTGTAGCGTATCCCCCTGGTACTGTAAGTTAATGATTAATTCGCCAAATTGGAGGGAGAGGCCTACATCAATATCCGCTCCGCTGGGTTTCCAGTGGGTCTTTTGATTGATATATCCTTTGATCCGGGCGCCCAGATCTGCGGGGCATTTCCAGGTACGGTCTTTCAGACGGTTGAGGTATACCTGGTAGCCTTCGGGCTGGGTAGCGGCAACGTAAAGTTTCTCCCGTTCCCATTCAACGCTTAGTTTGTCGAACTTGTTTTCGTCGATGAGGTAGAGGTATTTCCGGCGGTCGTATTTGATCGCTTCATAGTGCTTATTGGCCTGTTCGTAGGTGGTATAGGGAGTGATCAGAAATGCCTCCCGCACATCCGCCGCCTTACCACGGGGATAGGATTGCCGGATGTAATAGTAATGCCCCTGCGCGATCAGCTCATCCAGGGCTTCTTTAAACAATAGTACTAAAGGATTATGCATAGTCAGATATTTATGGTCAGCACATCCTGCAGGCGGGTGGTGTAACAGGGACTTAATCTTTCCTGCCTTAGCGTCCAGCGACGGCCGCCGCTCTGCCTCCCGAATTTAACCAATTCTTTGCCGTTCCAGCTGCGGTTAATGGCATCTACCGCGGTCATGAGGCGCTGGTCCCTGGGACGGTCCCGCTGGTCGAATATGCCCGACTGCACCTGGTTGGAAGGGATCAGCTCCAGTAACATGACGCCCACCTTTTTGAAATTGTAGCCGGAACGGTAGACCAGGTCCAGGGCTTTGGTGGCGTATTGCAAAAGCTCTGTGGTACTGCTGCTGGGAACGGGTAACTGCAGGTTGATAGAACGGAAGTATTGTTCGTCTTGCCGACGGAAGTTGTTGGTCTGCAAAAATACATTGATCACACGGGCGCAGCTGTGCTGGTTTCTCAGCTTCCGGGCAGCGATGGCGGTGTAGTTGGCCAGGGCTTCGGCAATTTCCGTTTTCTCAGAAAGCAGCTGGCCGAAGCTGCGGGCGACACAGATATTCTTGCGCGGCGCTTCTTCGGTTTCCATCTCTATGCAGGGAATGCCTTTCAGCTCGTTCAGCAGGCGCTGACCAACAACGGTCATGTTCTTGCGGATCCACTCTTCCGGCGCGCGGACAAGGTCCATCGCGGTTTTAAAGCCATGACGCTGCAGCAGTTTGGTGTATTGCGGGCCTACTCCCCAGATGTCGTCTATAGCGCTGGAAGATAACACCTCGTCTATTTTATCCTGGTTGTCGAGCACGTGAACGCCGATGGCCTTCTTCTTTTCCTTGGCATACCTGTTGGCCAGCTTCGCCAGGGTTTTAGTAGGCGCGATACCAATGCTGACCGGGATACCGGTAGCCTTTACGGCTGCCCGCAGGTTGATGGCATATTGCTCATAACTGATGTGGGGCATGTCATACAGGTAGAGGAAAGCCTCATCAATACTGTATACCTCTACCGTATGACAATGCATGTGCAGCGTTTGCATGACCCTGTCTGACAAGCTGCCATAAAGGGTGTAATTGCTGGAGAAAATAGCCACCTGGTGACTGTTCAACATTTCCTCCATCAGGAAGGCGGGCGCCCCCATTTCGATGCCCAAAGTCTTGGCTTCGTCTGAACGGGCAATTACACAGCCGTCGTTGTTGCTTAACACTACTATCGGGCGGCCAGCTAATTTGGGCTGAAACAGCCGTTCGCAGCTGGCGTAGAAGTTATTACAATCTACCAATCCGATCATACCACGTTATTTTTGGTCAACAATAGTATGCGTGATCACGCCCCATACCTGGAAATCGGCGTCTTCGCTGATCAGCATCGGTTTATAGAAAGGATTTTCCGGGTGTAGTACCCAGTTACGCCCGGCGTTTACAAGTCTTTTAACCGTAAAGTCGCCATCGAGGATTGCAAGCACTATCGCTCCACTGTAGGGCTTAATACTCCGATCAACAACTGCCAGACAGCCGTCAGGCATATTGGCGTCCCGCATGCTGTCTCCCTTGATACGGATGATATAAGTAGTGGTTGGATTGGGTTGCAGTACTTTAGAAAGATCGATCTCTGGTTCGCGGTAATCCTGTGCAGGGCTTGGGAATCCGGCTGCTACTATCTTATAGAATGGGATTACCGTACTGGTCCTGGCCAGCTTTTGTATTGTCTCCTCCATTTTCACCAATAATTTTAGCAATTATATACTAAATATATTAGTAAGACAAGTTGATTAACATCTTTTAAATGAGGACTAATTTGTAAAATGATGGTTTTCAATTGCCAGGATGGGAAATATTAAAATATCATTCTTTAGCTTTAAAGCTGCTGTTAACAAATGAATACTTCTGTTTTCCGTGAATAGTTTAATTTGTCTATCGATTATGAACGAAGCTAATACGCAATACGAGCTTAATAACCATCAAAGGCAATATTTTGGTCTGCACCCTGTTGACGACAGTTGGGACAAACAACAGTTGAGCGATGCCGTGGTTGCTTATTTTAATGGGGAAACAATTGTAAAAGTACTGAACTACCAATGGGGATATATCGAATCAGACACTGATATCAAAACCAGGAACCGGCAGATCCTTATTCCCAAGACAGCCAAAGGGAGGGAGCATACAATGACTGTTCCGAGGATCTTAAAGATCAAGGGATCGGGTGTTCAGTTTTCCGGGTCTTTCCAGGGTGGCGGTATTCATGTTTACGATAACAGGCGGAACTTGTTCTTTATTAAAAGCTTTCCGGAAGAAGGCGAGATAAGAAGCTACCAGGATATTGACAATTGGATATCGAATTATATCGCAAAGACCCCACCCGATTATCCTCTGTGGTTAAATGAGCAGTTTTCGCAAACAAGGCTTAAAGTAAAGGTTAAAGAAGGAGATATTATCGCTTTCAGAATTTCGCCGGATGAATTTGGGTTTGCAAGGATCTTGCTGGATATGTTCAGCGAGCGTAAAAAGGGAGTGCTGGCGGAAGAACTGTTCTATAAATTCCATCCGCGGTCGGTGATTGTAGCGCCATATGCTTTTTATTCAAAAACGACACAAATAGATATTGACCAATTGATGACAAAGAAAACGCTGCCAGCACTTTGCGTGTCTGACCTGGAAATTTATCGTAGAGCGATGCCGGTGATTGGATACAGACCATTATCGGAAAGAGATAGGGCGATCCCGTTTCCACATAGGGCTGTTACATCTATCACGATCAATCTTGTAAGGGAAGATATACAAAAGTTTATTGAGCAGAACTGAGATTAGGCGCCATTGTATAGTTTACAGCTTCTTTATTTGCTTCCTGAGTTTATCAAGATTACTGGGCCTTTCCGCATCACGATTCACAATAGTCCCCTTTTTGTCGATAATCAAATAGTGAGGAATGCTGAACACGTGATTCTTTTCGAGTTGTTTCTGCAGGTCCTTTCGAAGGTTATCATTCGCGCGCAAATGAATACCAGGTAATTTGAAATATTTGATCATACTCTTCCAGTCTTCATCATCACTGTCCTTATCGAGAGAAAGATAAAGAGGTTTTACGTTATACTCCCGCAACATCGCTGACAATGATGAGTTAAACTTAAATTCCTCCTTGCATGGACTACACCAGGTGGCCCAGATATCAATATAGTAAGGCCCGTTCTTTAATGTCCTGGCGAGTGCTGACAGGGAATTGATTTGCTCGTAGCCAGGGAGGAATTGTTGATCAGGCGTAAAGTCTGCATCTTTCGTTTGCTGGAATGCCCGGACCTTGTCTGCTCCTGTTTCCAGAAAAGGGAGATAACGGCTGGCTGGATATTGTTGATGGAACTTCCGGTAGATGGTTAGCAGGGATTGTTCATAATTGTTGTTCTGCCCCATAGTGTAGTAGAGGTATACCGCCTTTAAGTACTCTGCTATACTGTCCCTGAAATTCCTGTCTATGATGGAATAGCTGAGCATATGTTGTGCTTCGGATTTGCGTAAACCATGCATATCAGCTGTGTCGGATGGTAAAAGCCCACTCTTGTCCCGTGCGAACTGGCCTAAATACCGTTCATAGTAAATACGGGCATAGTCCCGGAAGTATTGAGATGCAAGCGCTTCGCCGGACTGAAGTGGCATGGCGCTAAATGCGTAGGCCCATGCTTTACCATATCGCTCATTAAAAGCGTCAACACTGCCGCCTTTTTTAGGATAAAATCTTGCAAGGTAGTATTTATTGCACATAGCATCGGCCAGGCTAGCTGCATAATAATACCGGATATCCAGCTCTGCCAGGGTTTTATATGCTTTAGTGATCTTGCCTTTATCAAGGAGGTCTTTTAAGGCTGATAGCTCCAGCTCCATTTTTACCTGGACCTTATGCTTTATTTCTGTTGCATCAGCATCATGATCGTAGGGATTGGGCAATTCAGAAATGCCAGGCCGATTGAGGGAATTAAAGAACGCATGCCCTGCCGCATTAGTGCCTTCGTATGTTGGTCGGGGATGCCCGACTGAATCGGCTATAATATGCACTTTTACCTGATCCCCGGGAGATACTATCAGTCGTGAAACATAACCATCATCGTACTTCAGCAGCACCAGGCCGCATTCTTCTTTATTGATATCAATAGTGGTAGTTCCTTTACTGTCGTATGGAAAGGTTTGCTTATTCGCCCAGAAGTTGGTTCCATGAAGCGTCCGGGAAACAACCAGGTCCTTTTTTACAATGTCGCCGCTGGATACTTCAATGCGCGCAGTGGATAATGCAGGGTTGCCGGGATGGCATGAAAAATTAGCACAAAGGATTACCAGAAGAACGGAAAGGGGTAGTGGGCTGTACATCGGGTAAAGGGTTGAAGGTTCGCACTAATGGAATTCCTTATGAATATAAGGAAACATTCAATTGCTTTGGTCAGCTCAAAATATTTTAACATTTCCTTCGTTATTGGTAGGAGTATTGCCCATGTTAACATTTTATCCCATCAAGATCTATATTATTTACCCATGAGAACCTTAACAGCAGTTGTTATCTCCCTTTTTTGCCTTCCTTTATCTGACAATGAAAAAGGTAATATTAATTATGAGTTCCCCGACGTGATCGTTAAGCGTGAATTTAAAAGTATGGACCAGGTATATAACGGGACGGTGAGTTTTGCCCTCGCTACTTCGGGGCATTACCGGGAATGCCTGCAATACCAGTATATAGATAGTACAAGACTGGAGGTAAAGATCGGAGTTAACCGTCCGAAGATCATTGACGGTAAAGATTTTATCATTGAAAAAGCGAAGTCATACAGGGTGGTGATGATAAATGAGGCCCATGATCGCCCTCAACACCGGATCTTTACAAAGTCCTTGCTCAAAGATCTTTACGATCAGGGCTTCCATGTGCTGATGGTGGAAGCATTGGGATACAACTCGAATGTAATGTCCAAAGGCTACCCGGTTGACACGGACGGAGTGAGTACTAATGAGCCAGTGTATGCTTCGATGTTACGGTATGCAAGGAAGATCGGTTTTGATATCGAGACGTATTATTATTATGAAAATAAAAAGATCCCTTACTGGGATGACACCATAAAGCTGGATGACAGAGGCTCAATAAAATATATAAACTATAGAGATAAAGACTCTCTTGTCATTAAAATATTGCCGTCAGGAGATGAGCTGTACTATCAGACAAGCCGCTTTGAAGAGGAACAGGCGAAGAATGTCTATAAGGTTATGCAACGATATCCCGGATCTAAATTCCTGATGCACGTGGGCTATTGTCACCTATGTGAATACGCTGAATCAGAAATGGCTCATAAGCTAAAAAGGATATTAAAAGAGGAAGACTTCCTGACAATCGATCAAGCAACGTTTGACGAGCGGCGAGATATAATCGATACGATATCACATACTAACATGAAACGCGTTCATTCATTTTTTGTGGAAGATGGAATAAGCCAATCAGTGCATGTAACTCCGGGTGGTAAGACCGACTATGTAATGTTCAATGGCATATTAGCGGATTCTCTAGGCAGGCCGAATTATTTATTCCAGGACGTTGAACCTCGTTTCGTTTACAGGATCCCGGAGCATTTTACTGGTCCGGAGGATTATATTTTTGCTGCTTACCCATTAGATGAATATAAAGTTGAAAAGGAGCATACAATAGCAGTAGATGTGGTCTACGCCAAAAAGGGAACGGTTGTGCCACCTTTATTATTATACAAAGGGAAATATGCGCTGTTAAGAAGGGGGAGAGATGATGTGTATAAAAGGATGGATATCGAAGTGAAATAAGAAGATTGTGGCCTGGGTGCTTGCGTCCTTTTGAGGGTTCTTCCGTCATATAGATAGTTTAATCATTTCTAACTTAAATTATCTATCAATGAAGGACACGAACTATTTACCGGCGAGGTTCAGAAAGGCGGGAGTCATTTTCAGCATCATCAGCCTGTATGCCGGGCAGCTGATGGCCCAGGCAGTTCATCCCCTGGAGCCTGCGAGCAGGCACTATAAAACATTAGGTGTTTTGGACAGCTCACCAACACCGGGCAGGTCAGCGCTTGATACAATCACATTTCCCTGGGCGGAGTATAGTAAAGGGGCTTTAGGTAATTCCCTGATGCGGACCTATTACCTGCGCCCGGAAGATGAAAGCAAATTGCCTGGTCTTGTAAAGTTTCCTGCTAACAGTTCAGATCAGACCAGGGCAGAGCTGGATTATATGCTGCAGCTGCAGCAGAAAAGAACAAAAGCGGAGATAGCAAGAGCGGAGTATATCGCTAATATCGGTTCCTGGCCAAATATCATCAATCCCATGGATAGTGATTATGCGGAGAACCGCAGGCAGCTTTTTTACATTGCTGAACCGGTGGGCAGCTGGTTTAATGATCAAAACTTTCCGGCTATCACGCAATTGTTATTGAACTGTATACAGGACATCAGGGTAACGGAGTTTCGTTTGAAAAGATATTTTAAGCGCCCACGTCCGTATCACCTGGAGCCGGCTTTGCATCCCCTGGCGAGGATCAATTCCCCTTCTTTTCCCAGTGGGCATACCTTATGGGCGTTTACAGAAGCATTAGTTTTCAGCGAGATTATTCCGGAGAAGAGAGAACAATTTATTGCCAGGGCAGAGGAAGTACGCTGGTCCAGGGAGCTGATGGGCATACACTACCCGAGTGACAATGAAGCGTCCAGGATCATTGCAGCGCAGCTGCTTGCTTACTGGCATCATTCTCCGGAGTTTGTAGCAGACCTGGAGAAGGCGAGAATAGAATGGGCCCTTAAAAAGGCGCAGTTTGCCGTTCATAAATAAGGACGAAATACATGCAATATTTCTTTCTATATTAGAATAGCAATAGGGCAAACCTTGCAATTTAAAGCATCCATATTACTCTTTTGCCTGTTTATTTACTTAGCAGAGCTGGCAGCCTTGCCGGCTTACTGTATGTCTGCCAGGGAAGAAGCAGTTCCTTGTTCGGAAGAAACAGCATGCTGTGCTAAGTCCTGCGAAAAATCACAACAGGATAAGAAGGATAACACGGATAAAAGTCAAAAGGATTGTTATTTGAACTGTCCGCTTTGCTATGTTGTGACGCTGACCAGCGTTACACGCCTGAATAAGACCAGCGGCATCATCGAACAGGAATACTCCCTGTTTGCCTCCAACTACATTTTCATTTTCTGCTCAAGCGCCTGGAAGCCTCCGGATATGTGCTGATACATATCATACCAGCAATTGAAACAGATCAATTTTACTTTCATTTAAACAAAATATATGAAAAAGACATTTTTATTGGCCTCAGCACTGGTGCTGCTGAGCGGATCTATAGCTTTCGCAAACGACGGGAATAAGGACAAGAACAAAGGCAGGAAACCATGTACAGAACAGACCTGCAGCAAGCCTTGTCCAAAACCTTGTCCGCCGGCCAGCTGCGATAAAAGCAAATGCTGCAAAGGCTAGACCTTGATATTTTAATGTAAAAGGAAAGCCCCCGGCGTTTATGCCGGGGGCTACTTTTTTAACTGGCAGACCGTTTAATGGCAGCACTGGCCCTCACAGCATTTCTCTTCTTTTTCGCAACAGGGCTTTTCCGTGTCAGCTGCTTTTTTATCTTTTGTTTGTTTTTTGATCGCTGCATCGATCACTCCACTGAAATCTAAATCATGGAGGCCTATGGAAATCAAACTTTTCATAACAGTTCTTTTTGTTTTTGTAATATACTATCACCTATAAGACGCGGGATCCTTAAAAAGGACGCAGCTATATTTAGTTGCCGCAGCAGGAAATGATATTTCCGTATTTGTCAAATTCGTAGCGGCAGCATTTTAATATTTCTTCTTTCAGTTTTTCCCGGGCTCTTTGCACGCGGGATTTTGCACCGGACAGAGAGATACCCATCTTATCGGCAAACTGCTTTTGCGTTAGGCCATCTAATTCCGTGAGGATAAGGGCCTGGCTGTAGATCTCAGGTAAGGTGGCTATCATAGACCGGAGACATCCTGTCAAGCCATATTCCTGCGCAGGCTCTTCTGTTGCAGGCTCCTGTTCAGGGAGGGTATCTGTAGAAAGGGTACTTTTCCTGGCCGTACGCCGGTGATGGTCTGTGAGCGCATTATGGGCCATCTGGAAAATATAAGCCCGGATGTTCTGCGCTTCCGCAATTTTTCCCTGGTTGATATAGATCTTCAGATAAAGCTCCTGCAGGATGTCCTGGTAGTGATCTTCATGGCCTATCTTCTGGCAGATAAACCTTTTAAGCTCGGTATTGAACTGATCCCATAAGGGAATAGCTGTTGCTTGCATGGTAAGTGATTTAAACCCCTTTACGAAGGCTTTCCGCATAAGCATCCGGCAGCGGGCTATCTTCCACCGCCTTCGCTGCTTTTTCTACATCGTAGGCAAAGCGGATAAATTCAACCTGTATACTTTCTCTATCCCGGATGCTGCTGTTTTCATTGATGTGCAGCATTACGTATCCGCCCCTGGTATCGCCGTCTTTGGGCTTGCCTACAGAGCCAATGTTGATAGCATGGCGGTAGTGCTGGTTGTCTGCAGGCTGAGCGGGCAGGATGCGGTGGTAGGGCTTGTGCGTATGACCGAAACACATGATGTCTGCGTCCGCATCCTCCATGATGCGCAGGAGGCTTTTTTCTTCGCGGTCTTCGAATAAGTATTCATTGATCTTACGCGGACTGCCATGTACCAGGAGCAGGTTGAGCTTGTCGTTGTTGAGCTGGAACTCCACTTTTATATGCGCCGGTAAAGTACGCAGGTATTTGCGTTCTTCGTCCTGTACTGCCTGGTTGGTGTAAGAGATAGAAACGGCGCCGTTGGCTTTTTCCGCATCTGTTTTATAGGCACAGCCGCAATCATCAATTGCGCGGCCAATACCGAAATCATAATTCCCGGCGATAGTGGGGATACGGCGCTTGCGGATCTCCCGGATCACTTCGTTGGGCCAGATGTTATAGCCTACGAGATCGCCGAGGCAGTAAATGGCGTCGGGCTGGCGACTGTCTACATCTTTAAAGAAAGCCTCCAGGGCAGGTAAGTTGGCATGAATGTCACTGAATAAAGCAATTTTCATATGTCCGGTTGTTATGCTCGTTGTAATTTGTTGCTTGTATAGTATTTCTTTCTCAGCCAGAAGGCTACATTCACGAGAGCGATCAGGGCGGGCACTTCTACCAGCGGACCTATCACACCTACAAATGCCTGGCCGGAATTGATGCCGAAGACGCCGATAGCAACAGCAATGGCCAGCTCAAAATTGTTGCCGGCTGCAGTAAAGGCGATAGCGGCATTTTTTGAGTAATCTGCGCCCATCGCTTTGCCAAGCAGAAAGCTTACCATGAACATAATGGCGAAGTATACTACCAGCGGGATAGCAATCCTGATCACGTCCATAGGGATCTGTACGATCAATTCTCCCTTCAGGCTAAACATGACTATGATGGTAAACAGCAGGGCGATCAGGGTGATGGGGGAAATGAAGGGTATGTATTTTTCGCGGAACCATTCTTCACCTTTTAAGGCAATCAGTCCGTAGCGGCTGATAATACCAGCGAGGAAGGGAATGCCCAGGTAGATGGCTACGCTGCCGGCAATTTCGCCGATCGTTACGTGCACCGCAATGCCTTTCATACCGAAAAGAGCAGGCAGCCAGGTGATGAAGATGTAAGCATACACGCTGTACAGCAGCACCTGGAAAATGCTGTTCAATGCTACCAGTCCGGCGGCATACTCCCTGTTGCCATCTGCCAGTTCATTCCACACAATGACCATGGCAATACAGCGGGCCAGGCCAATCAGAATGAGGCCGGTCATGTATTCAGGATGACCATGTAAGCATAGTACAGCTAATCCAAACATCAGGATGGGGCCTATTACCCAATTGAGCAGCAGGGATACAGAGAGGATCCTGGTGTTTTTGAACACTTCTCCCATATTTTCATACCGCACTTTTGCCAGCGGAGGATACATCATCAGTATCAGCCCTATCGCTAATGGGATGTTGGTAGTTCCGGAAGAGAAGGAATTGATATAAGCAGCAGTGGATGGAATAAAATAGCCCAGGCCCACACCCAGCGCCATGGCCAGGAAGATCCAAAGGGTGAGGTACCTGTCGAGGAAGCTGAGTTTTTTACGTTGTGCCGGGTGACAGTTGTTTGCGCTCATGTTTAAGTTTAGTTATTCATTCAGCTTTGTTAAGCAAGGTGTACCTATGCACAGCAGCCAGGTTCACAGCAAGCGGTGGCTGCAGGCTTCTGCGCAAATACCGTGATGCTGTAAATGCCGGTGTTGCTGTTCCTGAATGCAGTAATTTCTTCGGGTGTGAGATAGCCGGACAAGATATCATCCGGTACAATGATGGCCTTTTCTTTCTGGAGGGTAATATTGCTAAAGCCGTTCTTTTCTATCAGCTGCAGGTATTCCTGCTTTTGTATGGCGCCGGAAACGCAGCCCGCATACATTTCTGCAGCTTCCTGTATTTTGGCTGGTAATGAGCCGGAGAGTACAATGTCTGAAATGCTGAAATGACCGCCTGGTTTCAGTACCCTGAATATTTCCTTAAATACACCGTCTTTATTGGGCACGAGGTTCAGCACGCAGTTGCTAACGATGACGTCGGCAACATTTGCGGTGACGGGCATATGTTCTATATCACCCTGGCGGAACTCCACGTTATTGAAGTTGAGCTTTTCGGCATTGGCGCGGGCCCTTTCGATCATTGCAGGCGTAAAATCAATGCCTATCACTTTCCCTGTTTCACCTGTTTCTTTACGGGCGATAAAGCAGTCGTTCCCGGCGCCCGATCCCAGGTCTATCACCGTGTCGCCGGCTTTGATCTTTGCAAATTGTGTAGGTAAGCCGCAACCGAGCCCGAGATCTGCATCCGGGTTGTAGCCTTCAACAGCGGAGTAGTCGTCTGTCATAATATTATAGACCTCTGATGAGCAGCAGCCGGAACCGCAGCAGGAGGCCTGATTGTCTTCCTTATCCTGTAAAGCAATTTCACTGTATTTCTGCTTTACCATTTCTTTTATTTGGTTATCTGTAGACATAAGAAAAGGTTGAGTGGTTAATTGTAATATTGCGATATAGCAAGGCAAAAAAATTTTAGCAGCAGCTACTGTTCTTAAAATCCACATCTTTCAGAAAACCGGCAAACACCTGTTGATATCGTTTCCAGGCTTTAGGATCGATGCAATAGCAAACGCTGGGGCCTTCAATGGTACCCTGTATAATACCGACCGCTTTCAGTTCTTTCAGGTGTTGAGAGATGGTGGCCTGGGCAAGGCCCAGCTGTTCTACCAGGTCCCCACATATGCAGGCGTTCTGTTTGATCAAATATTGCAGTATGGCGATCCGTGCAGGATGGGCCAGCGCTTTGGCCATAGCAGCAATTTCATTCTGTTGTTTGGTAAACAATGCTGTCTTTGTAAGTCCCATTCGGTAAATTGTTACATTGCAATATTACGATAAAGAAGATAACTGACAAATTTTTTTTTCAGTAGTCTCATAGTTAGCCTAATTAAACCGGCGCAGTTAAATGGGCATTTAAAACAACCTATCCTGTATATTCAGGTCCCTGTGTTGTAGACGTGGATAATAAAGTTGCCTATCCCGGTAGTTCAGGACATAGAGATTAAGCTGTTGGCGCATTTTTGTTTCCGCGTGCTTATTTAGTTATGTTATAGATGTATCCGTAATTTGATGCGATAATAATTAACATCTATTTTTGATAAATACCTAAAGTCATCATGTGTCTGTGGTGATCCGTAATAGTACAGCCAATAAGTGCTTTTTTCGTCCCCGGTTGGCACTAATCCGGGTGATACAATTGCCCACTTTGCTTTCTGATCGGGGAACAGATCCGCATAAATTTTGTCGTTAACTAAATAGTAGTCTTTTAAGTTGAGAGTGAAAATCAGCTTAAGTTGTATCCCATTTGTGGTACTATTATAATAAGTAGGAAAGAGCAGAACGGCTGAATCGATCTTGGATGCTGCGTTGTTGTAAATATGCTTGTATGGGTCATTTGGATCCGCCCTTAACAGCAACCTGGGATGCTGTAGATCTTTCATCTCCCTATTAATAACAGACAATCCAATTGCTCTTTGATAACCATTGGAAAATTCATTGTACCTTGAAAAGATGTAATAGTCACCTTTAAAATTAACAACACTAAACTGTGTGTCCTGAAGCATGTTATACAATTCTCTGCTAACTTTCCAATCAACCCCGTCAGAAGAAGAATAGATAAAAGTTTTCTGTCCACCATTTACCAATTTCGTACAGATCATTTTGAAAGGATTAGCTTCGTCTGTCTCATCCCGGAAAACAAAAGTTTCGCTAACTCCACTTGCTTGTTTGCCTGAGATTAAAATATTAGTGCTGTCGCTTTTGAAAACTCTTTCCCAATTTTTCCCATTTGTTGAATTTGCAAAACAAAAGGAGCCGCTAAAGTCCTGTTCATTTTTTCCAAATGCATTATACCACATGTACCATTTGGAATCTTTCTTTAAAATGTTGTAATAGTTAAGCATTTTTGACTCCCAGGGTTTCTCTGCCGAGAAGATCTTTTCAATAGATCCTTGCACAAAAGTGAATTTCAGAGGCCCATTATAGACCTTTAGTTTTATTTCCGGCGTAGCTTTTTCTTTGTCGCAGGATAGAAGGGTGATAGTAAAAGCCAGTGCAAATAAGTTAAACTTAATTGTAGAGCGTATTAGGGACAGCATAGATTTAAGAAGGGATTTATATATTTTCAAAGTCCGCGTTAAAGATAGTAAAATTATTCATTAGTAGAAGGTGAACCAGAGGTGTTTCATGCTTAGTATCAGGCGTTAAGGGGATCATTTTCGTGTAATGATCACACGTTCGTTGTAGAGGCCATTGAAGCAATAGCATCAGAGCAGCAGCCTAATTCATATTCCTGAATGCTTGTGGCGTTTGTCCCGTTTTATGGGTGGCAATATCTGCTTCTACACGGAAGCGGGTTCTGAATTGCCGTTTATAAAAACGGTCTGCATAGTTGAGCAGCAGGTCGATCTGCGACACGATAATATCCTGGCTGTGCTCATCGATGTTGTTGTTGCATTCTTTTTGTATGTTCTCAACTATGCTTTCAATGATCATCCGATATTTATGAGCCCTGGTTTTGTTTCTTTTTCTTAACTTTCCCGGGTGTTTGAATAAGTTGGCTTTCTATTAAGCCAATTTTTTTAACTACCGTTATATCTTTAAGAAAATAGCGATGATGAAAGGAATATTTGCCATCCTCTTACTCGGACTGCTGTCCTGCCAGTCGCCCACCAGGCAGAAACTGACCGTGGCGGTTGCCGCGAACATGCAATACACCATAAAGGAGCTGATCGCCGAATTCAACAAAACGGACAAAACGGAGATCGAGGTGATCACTGGCGCTTCCGGCAATCTTACGCACCAGATCATGGGCGGTGCACCTTTTGATATTTTCATATCTGCAGATAGGAAGTATCCACAAGAGCTGGCTGACAAAGGCTTTACCGCCGAAGCTCCTAAAGTGTACGCACAGGGGCAACTGGTGCTGTGGAGTGCCCGGCCAGGTATTGAGCCCAAAAGCGATCTGCAATTATTGCTGAGCGACAGCATCAAACGCATCGCCATCGCCATCCCGGAGACTGCGCCTTATGGTCATGCTGCAGTATCCCTGCTGGAGAAATATGGTTTGTATGATAAGGTCCAGTCAAAACTGGTGAAGGGGGAGAGCATTACCCAGACCAGCCAGTTCATCGCCATGCAAAACGCAGATATCGGTTTTACAGCGAAAGCCATTGTGGTCTCCGGTGAAATGGAAGGAAAGGGGAAATGGGCAGACCTGAATGCAAACGATTATCCCGCTATTGAACAATCAGCGGTGTTGTTGAAACATGCGCAGCAAGGCAATGAGACGGAAGCACGGAAGTTTTATGATTTCTTGTACTCGGCGGAAGCAAAAGCTATTTATCAAAAATCTGGATACCTGGTAAAATGATAGAACTGGCGCCTTTGTGGCTTACCCTGAAACTGGCCCTGAGCACAACGCTGATCCTGTTCGTGGTGGCTATTCCACTGGCCACCTGGTTTTCGGGAAAGAAGACTGCTTTGAAGGTCATCATTGAGAGCATTGTTACCCTGCCGCTGGTACTGCCGCCAACGGTGATCGGCTTTTACCTGCTGCTTGCCTTCAGTCCGGCGAATGCATTTGGCAAATGGCTGGAGCAATGGACGGACATCCGGCTCGTATTTTCATTTGGCGGGCTATTGATCGCGTCTGTGGTGTACAGTCTGCCTTTCATGGTACATCCTGTCAGATCAGGCCTGTCTTCCCTGCAGCCCAGCTTAAAGGAAGCTTCCTACTCACTCGGAAAAACAAAATGGCAGACCCTCCTGAAGGTATTGCTGCCTAACATAAAACCTTCGTTGCTGACAGGCCTGGTGCTGACCTTTGCGCATACGGTGGGCGAGTTCGGCGTGGTACTGATGATCGGCGGTAATATGCCGGGCAAAACACGAACAGCTTCTATTGCTATTTATGACGAAGTACAGGCATTTCATTACCGCGAGGCGAATGTGTACGCGCTTATTCTGCTGGTTCTGTCATTCATTATATTGCTGATAATGTATTCATTTAACGGTAAGATGAAGCAGGTGAAATTCTATTGATGTATGATCGATTTTTCTTTACAGAAGACTTTAAGCAGCGCAGAAGGGCGGTTGGAACTGGACGTGAAGGCCCGGCTGGAAAAGGGGCAGTTCATTAGCCTGTACGGCGTGTCTGGTTCAGGGAAAACTTCCCTGTTGCGGATGCTGGCAGGCTTAATGAAGCCGGACAATGGCGCCATCATAGTAAATGGTACGGTATGGTTTGATGCTGCAAAGAAGATCAATATAGACCCACAGCACAGGCAGATCGGGTTTGTTTTCCAGGATTATGCCCTGTTCCCCAATATGAGCGTACGGGAGAATATTGCCTTTGGATTGAACAGGAATGATCCCCGGCATATAGTAGATGAGCTGCTGGAGCTCACGGGGTTGACCAAGCTGGCAGGCGGGAAGGTGCAGTCGCTTTCCGGTGGTCAGCAGCAGCGTGTGGCGCTGGCAAGGGCGATTGCCAGGAGGCCATCGATCTTGCTGCTGGACGAGCCTTTGTCGGCCGTTGACAATGCCATGCGCGTGCAGCTGCAAGGTACTTTAGCGGAGATTCACCGGCGCTTCGCACTGACCACCATACTGGTGAGCCATAATGAAGACGAGATCATCCGCTTGTCGGATACCGTGTTCCAGCTGGAGCAGGGGCGGTTTCAACAGCGGGCGGCGCCAACGGAATTTTTCCTGAAACGACAAGACGCTTCCGTATTAACAGGAAACGTCGTGTCTGTTGAAGCAAACGGAAGCGTGGTGATATTACTGGATAACCGGATGTTAAGGGTGGATACTGCCGGACAGGCTTTTAATATTCATGATAGGGTAGTGCTGGATTTTGATAATGGTGCACCATCGATACGTAAGTTGTAAGGGGCAGTACATCTTGTCGACATTTGTCGACGTTTTTTTTTGCTAAAAGTCATCGTTTTTTGTTTGCTATAGGTTGAATTTTGCACGTAAATTTTCTCTGGGAACAACAATTGCTGGCAACTGAACCACCCCGGGAGTAAATGGAAACTATTTTGACAGGTACAATCAATAATGATGAAGAAACAAATCAGTTTCTCAGCCCAGGGCCATCGTGCTGACATTGGGGAAATGGTTATTTACCGGATCTTGCCTAACCGCTATGCAGAGGCGGTGGGGCCCTTTGTTTTTCTTGACCACCTGGCGCCTGTAAAACATTCGCCAGGAAAGCGAAAGATGAAAGAAGGAACTGGCGCCCATCCTCATCGCGGTATTGCAACGCTGACCTATGTGCTCAGTGGTGAAGCTGAACATTTTGATAGCCGTGGCCATCATGCGAAAGTTTTTACGGGCGACATTCAAT